>Ga0208299_1000500_pt1 | contig 36117 bp, 40 predicted proteins | sample 15_taG_FD_184089 | JGI IMG/M metagenome (GOLD analysis project Ga0208299, IMG submission 184089) | Marine viral communities from the Subarctic Pacific Ocean - 15_ETSP_OMZ_AT15312 metaG (SPAdes) (version 2) | ecosystem: Environmental > Aquatic > Marine > Oceanic | place: Pacific Ocean | collected... | reverse complement strand
TATGGCATCAGCTCCGCAAGCAAATAACCAAGGAACTGAATGATGAGTAATGTAACTTTTATTACGGGGTTGCCTCGTAGTAGGACAGCGTGGCTCGGAACTTACGCAATGTCACACGGTGCTATCGTAGTGCATGAGCCGTTGCGGTTCTGTCCCCCTGAACATTTAGAGGAAGTGTTCTCCGTGGTGGAGGATGCTCCCCTAGTGTTTGCAGGGTATGACCTGATAGCCAACTACGATAAGCTAAAGGACATGGGCAAGTGGCTCGTAGTTCAACGCGATCTAGAGGAAGTCATGGTCAGTGGCATGGATAAGTTCGAGGAAGACCCCGACTTACTGGACATCAGTCAAGCACATCTCGACAGTGCGACGATGGATGGTGCGTTCTTCGTGGACTACGATATGCTAGACGACATGAAAACAATGCAAGAGGTACACAAGTACATGTTGCCTCACACCCCGTTCTCATTACGTAAGTTCCTTACATTGACTGACTTCCTAATCGAACCGCATACGTATAAGTATGCAACCAAGACACGGAATGCGAAGGAGTTCTTAGATTGACCGAGCTACTAGCAGTCGATGGTGCTCCAGGTACAGGCAAGACACGCACGATTGTAGATAGTTCAGCAACGTGGGGTGAGCGTTCGGCGGTAGTAACTTACACGAACGACGCCGCTCACGTACTGCAACAACGTGCCCCCGACATTGAGGCAGGAACAATCTACTCGCTGACGTGGAACTACGTCTCGCCATTTGCTAAGACAAAGCCGATGGGTTCTACTAAGAACGTGACGTACGGAAAGCGTAGGGTCAATCACATATTCGACCCTGCCCTTGAACAATATGTGAAGGATGCGCCCGGCAAGAAAGCCATTGATAGGTACGACGAGATGTCCAAGCGGTTGCACGCATGGCGAGAAGGTGCACCCCCCTTCGACCTAGATGCAGAGCAAGCCAAGGGTGCACTCAAGTTTCTCCTGCCTGTTGCAAGGTGGGTGGCGGCGGGCTGTCCCATACATCCCGATGAGCAGGTTGACTTGCTTGTCATTGATGAGGCACAGGATATGTCGTGGCTAGAACTGCGTGCGGCGCAGGGGCTACTGAGTATCGGTGGTCGCATCGAGGCGTACGGCGATCCCGGGCAGGCTATCTTCGGGCAGAGCAAGGGCATGACAGGCAACCAACTCCCTCCGGTATGGGTTGCCGCAACCGAGACACGTGTACTCAGTAAGGGTTGGCGTGTTGGGGACAACGTAGCTAGTGTGGCATCACGAGTGCTGAGCAGTTACTACGACAGGCCGGCCAGTATGTTTCGTGCTGACCATGCAACAACGATACTAGGGTGGGATGCAGTAGTACCACCGAGGCGTGGGCTAGTGCTTGGCTACTCAAGATACACGGTAGGCAAGGCGTTCAAGTCTTGGAACCTTAGCAATACAGGCATAGTACCCAAGGTTGCTGATGCTGATACTGAGTTGGTGCTGTCTACAGGGCACGCCGCCAAGGGAGCAGAGGCTGACGACGTGTACTTACTACCGTGGTCTAAGATTGCCCTTGAACGATTGGCAACACGAGATGCAGAAACATTGAGGCTACTCTATGTTATGCTGACACGAGCACGGAAGCGTGTTCACATTCCGATAACACTTAAAGCGAGGTTACCACTATGATAGAACTGACTAAGGAAAGGCTTGAAGCATTAGTCAACGCAGACCCACAGCGCAAGTGGGTACTAGATACGGAGACAGACGGGCTCGACGTGATAGGTACTGATGCACCACATGGTGCGCATTGGATTGGGCTCATGCCTCAAGGTACAGGGCATTGCTTTGTCATTAGTCGGCGCGAGTTCGATGAGTGGGCACGCCCCATCGTAGAGCAGATGCACTTGATAGGACACAACCTGTTGTTCGACATGCACGCCCTTAACTTAACGCCGGCAGGCTATACGGATACCATGCTCGGTAGTTACTTCATCAATACGTCATCACGTATAGGCATGGATAGCATAGCCAAGCGACTAGGGTACCCCAAGATAGAGACACCCGATGCGCTGAAGAAGGGGCAGATTGCGTATATGGACAAAGCGGAGCTGACCGACTACTTGGTCGATGACGTGAGGTTCACGGACATCATGTATCAGAAGATTAACTGGCAACCCAACATGGAGTTGGACATGCGAGTAGGTCAAGCTATCTACAGTATGGAGAGCAGAGGTGTCCGGCTGTTGGGCGATCGTCTAAGCAAGGCGCACGCCGAACTACTCGGCATCGTAGATAAAACCTTGCAAGAGCTACGAGATGTAGGCATGGAGGGCGACCCTAATTCGCCCAAGCAAGTGGCCGCGTTCCTAATGAGCAAAGGTAGGAAGCTACCCATCACGGACAAAGGCAACGTGAGTACGTCCAAGTTAGTACTGCAACGTATGGCGGACAAGGGCGACGACCTAGCTGCCAAGGTACTGGCGTATCGCAAGGCGATTAAGCTTGACTCATCGTTCCTCAAGCCGCTACCCAAGATAGCTAGGAATGGCGTACTGTACCCCCAAACAAATATATCGGGGACAGTTACGGGTAGGTTCTCCTGCTCCAAGCCCAACCTACAGCAGATACCCAAGCGTGGTGCACTAGGTAAATCACTGCGTCGGTGCATGACATCGGTCAGTGGGACAGGGGTCACGGCGTGCGACTACTCGCAGGTCGAGCTGCGTGTGGCTGCAGCTATGGCGGATGAACCCACACTACTCGACGCGTTCGCCAATGGTGGCGACCCACATACTGAGGTAGCCGCCAAGATGCTAGGCAAGAAGGTGGAGGACATTACACCCGACGAACGATACAAAGCCAAAGCTGTTAACTTCGGTATCCTCAACGGCATGGGGGCACGACGCCTGGCCATTGAACTTAAGTCAGACTACGATGAGGCCAATAGGTTTCTCTCTGAGTACAAACGCAACCTACCCCACTTGTCCGCTTGGATGGAGGGGGTATGGCGACAGGCTGAGACGTTCGGCATAGTGCGGACGTTGTCAGGTAGGACAAGGGTGTTCGCCGGCGACGATAGCACACGTCCCTCAATCAGTGTGGTGGTGCAGGGCACGGCGGCCGAGTTAATTAGGCACGCCATAGTCGGGGCACACGAGGCCGGGCTACCACTGATGTTATCCGTTCACGATGAGATACTAGTGGAGGGTGACCACCGCAATCAGCTCAAAGAAATCATGGAAGATTGTGCAAATAAAGCTTTTCCCGGGGCACTGGGGAGGGTATCATTTACTGCTGAAGCTACCTACGGCGAGACGTGGGGAGATACATAATGAAAAAGATTACAGACCAAATCGATGCGCAAGTGCGCGAGATGCTATCGGAGATGGCAGACAGACCACCGCGAGACAAGGAAGCTCTTGCGGGGGCGGTTGAGAAACTTCTTAGGGCCAAGCCATTGGCGTCTGAGAATAACCTTGACCTCTTCACTTTACTTTCTAACCTGGATCGTGGGCCTCGCCCACTTGAAGGTTCAACTACTAACCCTAAAGAAACATAATCCTATGTCAGAATTCGACGCAGATTCAATTCTTAATTCCACCGTTTCCGCAGATGAGTTTGATGGCAAGAAGCCATTGGCCGCTGAAGGAACATACCCTGCCTGCCTAATCAAAGACGTTGAAGCTTACGAGCCGAACGAGTTTGGTAAAGCTAAAGGCGTTAAAGCACGCTTGCGTGTTAAGTTCGAGTGTCCTTCCAAGGACGGCGAGTTGTCTACGTATCTTAATTACAAGGACAACAACCACGCTCGTTCAACTTACATGAAGTTAATCAAGGCTCTATGGCCGGACAAGAGCGAGGCAGTTACTAAGACTCCTCGTGATATGGTAGGTCAAACCGTAGATGTATTCGTCTCACATGAAGACGGAGACTACGGTGCTTGGGCAGACTTCAAGTTTACTCCAAGTAACTAATTCTCTTGGTAATTGAGGGGCAACTTCGGTTGTCCCTCTTTCCCTTTAATAACATGATAGAAAAACCCTTCGTGATACTGTCAGATAACACATCGTTCCTAGTCCTACAGGACAGAGAGTGGCGTGCGATTAACATCAGCCAAATCTCCTCAGTAACAACCCACTATGACCGCGACGACAAGGCGGTCATTTACATTCACGGCTTAACCAAGCCCTTCCAAACCGATTACTCCGTAAAAGATATAGTCAATGCTCTCGAAACCCCAAACTAAATACCCCGACTGGTCTAGATTTCTCGCTGCCGTATGGCACGACGGGATGTCAGTCCACAATATGGATAAAGATATAGCCGCCGAAGCCGTAAAGAATTCGAGCGAGTCAATACTAGAATCCTTGACACGACGTAACGAGTCACACGTCATACGTCCTTCCGCTTTCCTATCTTGCGCTAGACAAAGCTACCACTTCCTTGCCGGTGATGAGCCGGGTAAGATGCCTGATAACATAGGGCCTACCTTTGCGGTAGGACACCTGTTGCACGAGGTATCGTACGCCGCAGTCAAGTCAGCCATGCCCTTTGGGTTCAAGGTTGAGACTGAGAAAGCAGTAGACTTGCCCGAGTGGTGGGTCAAAGAGCCGACGCACTTCAATCAGAGTGGGCATGTCGATATGTTCATCTCCATTACTGATGAGGAGGAGGCACGTAAGTACCTACCCGATTCCGTAGTGAATGACCAACCCAAGATGCTTGTTGACTTCAAGACAATGGGTGGCTTCTCGTACAGGAAACACTCCAAGGCTGATTACAGTAGAGCAGTGGATGGCTTCGGCTACCTAGCTCAGCTTGCTGTATATACTGAGGCGTTGGGCACTCTAGGTAGTGGCGCGATCCTCGCAGGGATAAACAGGGACAGCTTGATGCAACCCCTCATGCCTAGGTTCATAGCACCTAGTACCCTAATGAAAGAAGTCGAGCGCCTCAAGCGAGCGTTCGATAGTGCCACCCAACTGCAAGACCCAGGTCCGGAGTTCCTTATCCGACACGGAGCAGAGGCCAACTTCTTCTGTGGTAGGGGTGGCAAGCCCGGCTACTGCCCATTCAAGAAAGCCTGCAAAGCGATGGGCTAAGACAGGTGGGGCGCTCTATACTAAGGTATGCAGTGCCCCACCACCATTCACGTACTCGGAACTGAGATTCCAATCAACGTAACCTCTGAGCGCGACGACGTTTGGGGAGAATGGGACGGAGCAGAGGGGTCTATCCTGCTCAACGACAAGGCAGAGGGACACAAGCTACGCATTACCTTCCTGCATGAGTTGATACACGGCATTGACGACCTGCTCGGGCTGAACGTACGGCACCACGCTGTCTACGCCCTGTCGCAGGTGCTGTGGGCTACACTAGTGGACAATCCGGAGTTGGCTAGGTGGTTGGTCGAACCCCTTACCACTCACGAGGAAGCGTCTCACGATGTCGATAGGCGTCCCGAATGCTGAGCGCGTTGTCTAGCCAAACCCTGCTACCACCCCTGGCCTCGAGTATGAGGGGTGAGCACCCCATGTCCAAGAGCCGTAGCCGTACGTCGTAGTCGGCTGCAGGAATGTTGCGCCACGCCACTAGCTTCTGCTCGGCAGTGGGCACGATGAACATTGAGGCGCGTGCAGGGTGTGAGTTCAGGTGGTCTTTCAACGTCCACAGACTGTCGTAGCTAGTGACGTCGATGGTGTGTATGTTGGGGTTGGTGCAGTAGCTGTCCGTCCACAGGATGTAGTCGCCCTTTGCGCTCTGCATTGCGTAGTTTTTTACCGCGTGCTTCTCATAGATACCGCCGCGCGTGTTTAAAATTTTATGTTCAACAACGTCCCAACTAACTGACTGACTGTCGAATTTTGTGACGTCTTGGTCGTCGTTAGCTACGCTTATTATGGTCAGTGTTCTCACGTTGTAATACTTTTAGTTCCTTGATGTACTTGTTGGCGCGAAGGTGGAGGCGGTCGATCTCCTTATGGATGTCGTTGTGCGCCCCCGTTCTAGTAAGGGAGAACAATACCTCTCCGTACCCCGCACTAGGATGTTCAAGTACTCGCCGCTGCAAATCACGCTCACACTCTACAAATAACAGGAATTCTTTGTGTCGTGTAAACGCGAGAGCAGAGGTTATCAAACATACTTCCGAATCATTTACATCCAACTCAAATCTTTTGGCGTAGTGTTCGGCAAGTTCCAGCGTGGTCTGCTGGACAATAGCTAGGCCGTCAGTCTTACCAAAGCGGGCGGTGGCCAGCTCCTCGGGTGTGTCTAGCTTCTTCAATCTAGGTGTGGGTTGTGGCTTAGGTTGGGGCATGTATCTCTCCGAAGGTTGCGACGGCAGCTAGTGCAGCATCGTCTTCGTGTGATGTCTTACAGCAGGTACCGTATAGTTTTTTAATTACTACCTTAACCTCAGCTTTCTTTGGTATCTTCTTTTTATCCCAAACGTCCCCGTTGTACTTTACAACCGCACGCTTAAGCGAGATGGGAGATGCGTGACGGAAAGGAATGTCCCGCCCGAAAGCCCACGACATGATGATAGAAACCACAGACCAAAGGCCGGCGGTTGTCTTGATCTGGCGCATGATGAAAGGCGGTGACTCCGCCCCTATGCCCGCAAAGTTATACTCCTTATGTAGTTGGGTAAGCTTCGGGTATAAAAATTTTACGAACGATATGATGTTATCGGAGTGCCCGACTGTCATATTTTCTGAATGTAGTATAGTCATAGAGTTAAGGTCAACAACCGTGAGTCCGAGGTTGCGGTAGCCTGGGTCTATTCCTAGTACCTTCATTACTTATTTCTCATCGACCAAGCATGAATTTTATTTCTACATTTCTGCACAAATCTTTTAGTCTTGCGGACGATGTTCGAGTATAGTGATGCGATGTTCGCTCGCCACGATATGGGTATTAAGTTTTTCATCTAGGTCTGAGATTTTATCTAGCGCACTGATAGCTATGAAGCCTACCAATGCTAGGGAAAGGGAGGTGACAGCCTGCAAGAATTTGCCGACCATTTGTTCTTGAGTCTTGGGCATTATACAAAGAAAGGTTCTGTAATTATAGGAGGAGGAGGTTCGATGTCCGCTATAGGTATCATTAGCGGGACCGGAACTGCACACGATCCACATAGGAGTGCGAGCATAGTGAGGGCGGCGGCAATGGCCAAGAGTTTACTTCTTTTCTTCATGTTCATTCTCTAGTTGTTGTTGCACAATGTCGTGCATAAGTTCGGTGGGGTCGCGCTTCTCAGCTACGTCGGTAATACCTTTCAAGATAGAAGATATTTGAGTGACTACTAGTGTAATCAATGTGGCTACTATCGCTAAGTTTTCTCCGTTAGTGAACTGCACAGAGAAGAGGAAGGCCAAAACTAATAGGCACAAATAGAATGCGCCAAATTTTGCGAGGTGTTTGCCTCCCACTTCCTTAGCTGACTCAGTTGCTTTAATCTCCCGTATCCTACCTTGCAACTCCGCCTTGCGTAGTAGCAGCTCACCACGAATCTCAGCCATACGCAACTGGATCGCCTCCTTAGTAGAGCCTAGTAGTTGTGCTTCCTTAGCTGCCTTATCTCCATTACCGTTAGGAGGAGGAGGCACTTTATATGGTGCTTCTTGTTCCTCAATAATCTTGGTTGCCTCCTCGGACGGTATGTAGTCTTTAGTTTTCTTCTTTGCCATTCTTAAACTTTTGGTTGTAAAGCATAATTATATGATCGAGCGGTAGCCTCAATACTGTAAATAATGCTGATAGGAAAGCACGAATTGGTTCTCTCATGCTTGGGAAAAACATCACGAGGACGATACTAAGTATGACCCATTGCCATATATTATCCGTAGTCTCCTTCATCACAGCACCAACAGCGGTGGTCGGTGTAGAAGAACCAATAGATGTAGACATATTAGGTAAGCTTGGAGTTAATGAACTACAAGATGACATGAGTAATAGGAATAGGAAGTATCTCATTTGGTGACCTCTGCATATATCTTATCCCACTTCTGCTCTGAGGTCAGTTCGTGCTTATCGTAGTCGGCTTGGTGTGCCTCCGCTATGCGTGTCGGAACGGCACAGCCTGATAAGAGTAGGATTAGTAAGAGGTATCTCATCTTTTAATCTCGCTAGTTGTTATGTCTACTAGTTGATTACGTGCTATCTTAACAAGACGTACCTTTTCTTTCATTAAGGAGTCTCTTTCTTCCCAGTCCTGGTCTGCAGTAGCTCGGGCAATTCTATTCTCTACCCTCTTAGTCATTAGTCGAAGTCGGCGTCGAACCATAGCTCTCTCCTGCTCCGGGTCCTTGTCCCGAACAGGTACCATTAGCTTGCGGAACTTAGTTAGGTAAGTTTCCTCGCCGAGTGGATCTTCATCATCATCTGAGAAGACGAAGCGATTAACCCAAAAGGCATCGGCTAGCTCAGAGAACGAAGACTCATCCATGTCCCCGGAAATCGCGACCATTCCTGTAGCAAGCAGGGAACCGGCTGTCATAGGGAAAGGTGTGCCTTGCTTTAATTTCTCGCGCCTACTTACAACCCCGGACTCAAGGAAAGGTAGGCCAATAGGCAGCTTGTCTCCTACATCCATAAATATTTCCGCCGCTGTCTCCAATGTCTTAAGTGCCTCAAGATGTGGCAGCATTCTCGTCGCGTCCATTGTGTACTGATTACCAAAAGCATTGACATCGAACATCAACCTACCTCTCTCCTCTCTCCACGGCCCCTCGTTAATCAGGTGCGCTTGAGTTGCTACTCGACTCGGTGCTTCTGCGTACCACCTGCCCGCCGCAGGAAGGAAGTGACGAGGGAAAGTGTAGTAAGGTATGAGACGCTTCAGTACAGTACGTTCAAAGTGAGATAGGTTTGAGTAATCAACTGCCGCAATCTTGGCATTCTCGGCGGCTTCCATCATAGTCTTGCCCATACGAAGTTCAGCAAAGTACGCAGTCAGACGAACAAAAACTTCAGAAGCTTCGGCCATCCTAGTTACGTTCCGCCCATACCAAGCACCTGCTCCTACGATAGGTTTTCCTACGATAGGTACTTTCTTACCTAGTTCAGCCATCTTCGAAAGTCTGGTGCCCGAACCTCCTTTTCCTAGTGCCCGGTTCCAAATCTGAATGGTTGCATACGTTACACCTTGGTTGCCTATAAGTCCCTCACGTGTAAAGTTACTGAACATATTAGTTTTAGACCAAGACTCAACCATATCCTCCATAGATAAGACCATGCCGTTCCCCATGTGCCACTCCATTTCCCCTAGAGTAAAGTCGTCCCCGTATTTGGCGAACAGTTCTTCCGGCGTTAGCTTAGCAATCTGATCTAGTCCTATATTATCTACGTCCTCCAAGAAGCGTAGGTTAATATTCTTATCTGACGTGGAAAAGAATCCTTTCTTTGAGCCTGCGTGTAGCCCTGTTCTTTCGTATCGCCCGATTGTTTTCATATCCGTTGAAAGGAAACGGAACGAGTCTGCCATTGCGCCCATTGCCTCTAGTGGTTTGACTCCAATAACCGCAAGCTGAGAGGGCAGGGAGGCGATGTTAGCAACAGTGAAAGCAGGACGTAGGACAGTTTGGAACTTCTTAATCATAAACTGTAGGTGGTCCATCATTATGCCGAACTCGCCACTGTGCCTATGAATTTGGGCCATGGAATTAAACACACCATTAATCACCTCCTCCTGTCCAAAGACCAGGTTTTTTCCTGCTATGTCTTTTAGTTTTCCTGTACTTAGTCTATGTGCTAGTACTTCACCATTCGTAAGGGCGCCCTTCGTTGCTCGTAGTCCAAGTACGGCGCCGATGTTGTCGCCCTCATCTAGAAGAATTCCTTTGTATCCTCCTTCCGTAAGAGAATTCATAGGTAAGAAGCGAAGTTTTCCACTCATTTCTTCTACGAGAATACCCGTACTTTGATCTGTGATATTTTTTATCTCAATGCCTATTGTCGTCTCGAAGTCCTCTATCTTAGAGCGTGTCTTCTTACTTGTACCGAAGATATGCTCCTTGCCGTCTCTAACGTGACCAATGATTTTGCCGGCCCAACCCGAATTAGATTCTGTTATCGCCTCCAGTGCTCTTGTTGAGTAGCCAATATTAACTGTCTCCTTGAGAGACTGCGCATGCCGGTGTACAGTGGGGTGGAACAAGGTATCTACAAATTTATTGTTCTTACTACTCAACTCAAACCCAACCTTTGCGGATGCTTTCTCGAAAGCCTTAGCAAACTCGTTGACCGCTTTGCTTTCTCCGTGTGTGCCTGCCTTTACTGCATAGTAGAAGTCGTTCAACTCCTCCAATGTGGCGCTATCCCAGTTTCGTTTAAGGTTACTACTTAACATAGGAATGATAGCTTGTACTTCCTCTTCCTTGCCGGCACGTACTACCATCTCCCTTAGAGTTGCACTGTCCGCATTAGAGAAGATACGGCCAACGTAGGCGAAAGGCATGCCTAGCTTAAAGTTCCCGTGCTCTACTGCCTTTATCAAGGTAGCACGCTGAATCTTACGTATGGAATCTATGTACTGGGTGGCGCCTTTCGGCTTAAGAATGGTATAGGTAGCTTCGTCCCACGTTTTACTTACAAATTCAAGACTGCTTTCTAGTTCACGTATAAAGCTCGGTCCGATTGATGCATCATCTAAGGAAGAGATGCGCTTCAACTCTGAGGAGATTGCCCTCAGCCTACCTACGGCAAGACCAAGATCGTTTAGTTCTACCTCCTTGCCTGTAGTCCGACTCTTTCCACGTATCTCGCCGGGTATCCGAGCAGTGCCTACTTCTAGGTCCTTTGCCGCACGCCCCTCTACATTCTTACGTACTCTTTCAGTACCTGCGGCCCGCCACTTCTGAATTTCCTCTATGTCATCTCCAAGTACCTTTGCCCAGGTGGGAAGTTTACGTTTGTCCTTTGCTAATTTGGGTGCAATTTCTCCCTTGGCTAGTTTCTGTAGTTCGACAGTATCTTCGGCTGAAATTTTTCCTAAGTTTCTTGGCTTCGTGCCGGGTATACCCGAATACTGCATCGCATAGGTAGGCGATCCCGTCTGCGATTTTACTAATAGTCGATGCATGCTGTCACTATTAAGACCTAATTTATTTTGGAGAGAACGTATTGCCGGGTTTCCTGCGTAGAACTTATCTAACTTGGCTGGGGTCAGATCCGCACTAGGCATTTTAGAACTTAGTTTCTCACTGACTTCAAGTAGTTCGTCATCAGTAAGCTCACCTAGCATTTTACCTCTATGCTTTCCACCTTCCTTTGGTACTACTATTTTGTTCTTCTCTATGCCCGGCATGGCATCGGACCTATTTATCGGTGGAGCCCACCGGTTCCGAGCAAAAGGAGAGGTGTAGTCAAAGTCGTCGTACTTAATGTTTTTGCCAAAGCGAGTACCTAGCTCGGCCACTAGCTCTCGCCACACTTCAGTATCCCGGCCGCTTCCTGCTTGAATGGTGCCTGTATCTATCAGACTAGTCATGCGGTGCAAGAAGTTGTCCAGTGAGGATGCTACCTTAGTGTAGTCCTCCGGAGATAATTCGCCCCCGTTCATTAGCTTAATAAATTGAGTTATCTCCTCCATGCGTGGCGTTCCTTGTGCCACTCCCATCATAAAGGATTCAAATTTCTCGGGGTCCATGCCCATCTTAACGGCATCCTCTACCTGCATTCCCATAAGCTTCTGTCCAACGGATAGTAGTTGATTCGTTGACTGTGTCTTTAGTACGTTTAACGCTCTATTGGCCTCATCTAACTCCGCAATATCCAACGACGCCTTAAATACCTTTGAACCTAGTTGTTTAGTTTTGCGTCCTACCTTGTAAAAGTTTAACTCACTGTCCGTAAGCTCTTTCTTAAACTTACCGTGTGAAGAATCTACTATCTTGTCGAAGGAGTCAGCCATCGCCTTGCTCGCATTCTTCCATTCCCTACGAAAACGGTGTACGTTGCCGTTTATAATTTCTGCAATATCATCGGGACCTATCTTTGCCAGGTCTTCTGCTGACATAGGACCCAGTAACGCCTGCATATACTTACTAAACTTTTCATCGAGTAGCTCAGAACCTAATGCCGGCTGTGCTATTGAGGTAGGATTAGCCCCAAACTTATTTTCAACTGCCTTAAGAAAAGCACGCTTGTACCCCTCCCTTCCTTCCTTCCCTATTACGGTTTTAAAATCTTTAATTACCGAACGTATCTGCCTACTTGCTCCCGTCTCTGGATTCATTAGACCGTTGAACAAGTTGTTGGCTTCTGTGTACAGTTTCTCTTGTAACTTCGCCATCTTAGAAGGATCTAAGTTTGATGTTGTCATTGTTTCTGAGAAACGTCCTCCCTTAAAGCCACCTGCCGCGGCACCAAGATGACCGGCTACTACGCCTCCCGTCTTAGCCCACCCTATTCCACCCAAGTCACGAGCCACCTTACCCATTTCGTGTGCCCGAGCAAATGTGTTACCTATACTAGGGAAGCGGCCGGCTATACCTGCGAATGCAGGGGCCGTCGCTCTAATAACAGGAGCCGCCGCGCTTTTAACAGCGCCCTTTCCCGAACTAGCCAAGTACGATGTCCAAAAGCGTTTGTCAGTATCCATTACAAGACGCATTCCGCGTGGTCCCATACCAAAAGGAAGACCAAGGAATACGTCCTGCTTCCGTGCTACCTGTGATGCCTTTAGAAAATCGTCCCCACCTTTAATTGCACCCGACTCCAGGTTTCTAATGATTTCCTTTCTCGCCTTCTTCAGTGCACGTCGTTGCCAAAACAACTTCTTGCCTCCCTTGCCCATACCTAACTTCGGTTTCTTTAGTACTTGCTCGATAGACTCAAGTAGTGCCTTATTACTTATTTTGGCCGAGCCGTCAGCTATGGCTTTGGCACTTATTCCTACTTTACTTAGATGACTTGATAGTGCAGTAGTACGCATCGCTTTAGTTCCCCCGTAAATTAGCTTCATTAGGGGTGCAGCTCCTACACTCATGTATGTCATGGGATCAGTAAGGACCGCAGTGCCGAAATCTTTCCAGAAGCCACCACCTTTTACGCCTACCCTCTTCTTCATTTCCTCGACGCTGACGTCGTGTCGCTCGTCATCCCACAGACCAAGTATAGGAATTAGAGACATATCGCCAAAGCCTTCCTTATCCCAAAAGTCTACCTCGTCGTCTTGCGCCACGCGGATTCCCCGGTATACTGCTTGCTGTAAAGGAAAGACAGAATTGTAGAGCCATTCCATGCCCCCTGCTTCGTATTGATAGTCGCGCTTTGACATTATAAAATTTGTGTTAGTAGGTACGCTACCTGTAGTTCAGAGTCGAAAAGGGCGTCACGAGTTTCAAGACCAAATATCTTGAAGCCCTGTTGAATCCTAGTCATTTGTTTTCCCGGTACTTCCCCTTGTAGACGTAGTTCCATCGTCTCTAGTATATCATCGAAGTCGTCTAGTGCGGCCTTAAGTACCTCCCCCCTGTCCCCTATACCCTCTGCCCGCATCATTATGTCTAGGTCAAGGGCGTTGGCCATGAAGAGGGTTTTAATATCCTGGAAAGAAGGGTCTTCGCCCGCTTTTATCAACTGAGATTGATTCAAGGTAGATGGATCTGTTGTCTTCCCTATTAGGTCGAGCATCAACATCTTAGGATCTGCACCCTCTCCCCCCTCGAGGACCCCTCGAAGGTAGCCTAAGTAAATTTCGTGCAAGCCAAACTTCCTTTGTTCTAGCGCTTGCGTGACACTGCCTTCCGCTAGGGCGTAGAACCCAGCTTCCTCCGGTTGAACAGCCACTGCCTTAGTAAACATCATATCGAGTTGCTTTTTCTTCATCTCTAGCAACTCTATCTCATCATCTTTTCTCCAGATGGATTGCACCGTACGACGAATGGCTTCCTGCGCATTCCGCCCTCCCATCTCCTGGCTAAGGGCAGAGTATTGGTCGAACTGCTCTTTGGCGGAGTCGTAAACTTCCGTTGGAAACTCACCCAGTTGTCTAGCTAGTGCCAACTCCTCCTCTTGTTCTTCCGTACCGTCCAAGGTATTTAGGTAGGAGAACCAGTTCGCTACCGCCGGATCTTGAGATGGACTTTGAAACTGTAGTCTACCAAACGTCTTTCTATTTGCTAGGTAATTATCCAAGGCATCTAGCTTGTCCTGCGTTGTACTCTCCGCAGCCTCAGCCACCGCATCGCCTGCCACAGTCCCCAGTTCTTGGGACAAGGCTTCTGCAATAACGGTAGGTAGGCCTGAACTAGGAAACCTTGCCTCAAGGTCATTGGCTTGGCGACGCAGACGAATAAGGCTTTCTAACTTTAAATCCCCGCTTTCTATTCTACTGGCAATTGGTCTTAGCTGCTCGTACACTACGTCAACAGGAGCTTTGCGGTAGTTTACGACGCCTGCTTCATCCACATATAAGTTCTCAGGTGCAAATACTGCGTCGAAGGCACTCATATCTACGTCGGAGAAAAGAGTACGAAGGTCACCATGTAGTTCTGTAAATTGATTGCTTACTTTTTGTCTGTCGGCTTCCATGGTTGTACGCATGAACCGGGACTTTGCCTTGATTGTCTTAAACTTAGATAGGTCTTGCTTTAAAAGCTGAGTAGCCATAGCATTATCGTCTACCATAAGCTGCTTAAAAGAACCGATAGGCTCCTCGCCCTCCTTCGGACGTAACGCCCGTATAATATCCGTCATAGGACCGGCAGGAATAAGTAATGTTTCTTCAGGTAGTATGGAGGTAAACTCACTAAAGGCTTGCTCGCCCGTATTGATTGCCTCCGCACCAGCGGGTGTCTGTGAGAATTTAAAAAGCTGAGCTTCAGTTAAGTTCTCGGCGCCTAGAATACTATTCTCCGTCTTAGTTATAGTATTAATCACCCCACTGTCCGCAATAGCCTGCATCTGTGGCCTATACGCATTCATAATAGCAGCCGCGTACTGCTTATCTACATCTGAGAGTGCTGTGTTACTAACTACTTGGTTCAAAAGAGCTTGGCCTTCCGCCATTATAGCATCAGTATGTCCAGGATTAATGTTTAGTGGGTCGCTTTGTATGCCCTGCAACTTAGCTCCGAAAGCCTGCACCAAACTATTCAGAGATTGCTTGGCATTCTCATTATCTAGTTGCTTCTTCTTCTCCGCAAGCTGATCGAGAGCAAACTCCCGGGCACGCTCCTCTTTCTCTCGGTCCAGTGCCTCCTTGTAGAATTGAGTGCCTTGTGCTGAGTCTGTCAGAGCGGCACCTGCTTTGCTAAATGCGCCCGCTATACCTTTGTAGTCTGCCATGTTAGTAGTCCTTTAATTCGTTCTGTAGACCCTTAGCGGTATTGCTCGGGTCGGTTTTTTGCTTTGGTTTTGACAGACCAAGTAGTCTATCAAACTGGGTACGCGATCTAGCCGCCTGTACTGGGTTCTCCCTTGCCTTCTTTAGTTGCTTGCCCAACATATCCGAGTGCTTTATATTGTAGTTCCGGGCTTCCTCCTCCGTCTTGTGTATCTTTACCTCTTTGTTTTGGGCTGCTACTTGATACGCTTTTCCGTACCCCTCCGCACTCCGCTCGAACTGGGTGCCGTCCCAATCTAGTGTAGGGAACGATGCCCACTGCCCGTCTACTTTCGCGTGCCCGCGCATCTCGGTTGCCTCGTATGTGTACGTCTTGCCGTCCTTCCCCACTTCCTCAATGGTGCGGATAGGTCTTCCCGAATAGGGATGTACCTTCTGTTCCCAACCTACTCTACCACCCGACAGCTGAGCATAGTAAGTGCTGTACAGTGAGTTGCCTCCCCCTAGTACTCGCGCACCGCTCTTATACTTTAGCTCGTGTGCCGCCAGTTTCCACTGCCCGCGTGCTGCTGCTTTTAGCATGCCCGGAAACTTGTTCCGAAGTCCGGCGCCCCCCATATTGTAGCCCATATTTAAGAAGGTATAGCGTGCTTCTTGGGGAAGCTCGTCCCAACTCATGCCGTTCACCTCGCGCCGGCGGGCACCGTAGGCAGCCATTGTGTCTCTATACTTTGTATCGTAGTCCGCCCTAAATACTTCCTCACCTTTCTGCGCTGACCAAGTCTTTACCTTTCCGTCGCGGGTAAAGTCGCGGCGCATGGCTGCCTTGCCTGCATCCGTATATGGGTACTGCGACTTTGCACCGTACTCGTTTATCTCAGACTGAGTAAGCTTATGACCAACTCCAATGGTTGGGTAGCCCTCACTGTCCAAGTAGACCTCGGCCTTGAAGCCACCCTCGTCCCGCCTGATCTCGTCGCGAGATGCGTCGTACTCCTCACCCTGCCGGCGATCTTCGGCCAAGTTATCTTCCGCGTATAAACGAAGGTCACCACTACCTGGCATCTCTGCTAGGTAGGTTATGATTTCGCTTAGTTCGTTGATTGGCATTAGCGACGATAGGTTTGGGTGATAGGGTCCCACATCTTGCCGAAGCGCGAGGTTCCGACTCGGGGGTCAGTGGGACTGTAAGTCGAAGGCTTAAACCAAGACTCTTCGTACGGAGGACCGAATTGAGGACCTAACCCCGTAACGTCATAAGTTTCCCTACCAATAGGACTGCGCGAAGCGTCTAGCCTTAAATGAGGAACAGTAGGTCCTCCTCTTCTGTTGTCTCCTCTACTTCCCATACTAGGAGAACCGTAGGGTATATCAAAGGAAGGTTCTTCCTCCAAGCTCAGAGGACCAAGAGGGAGTGGGGGTGAAACATGAGGAGAAGGATCAGGTAACGGGTCCGGAGCAATAACGTCCGGTGTTGCTACGAGCCAGTTAGGATCGAGGGTAGCATTCTCCGTATCCGTATCCGTATCCGTGTCTGTATCGAGGTCGCTTAGACCCTGACCCAATGCTGTCAAGCCGACACCTAGTGGGCTGTACGAAGACTGAGGAATATCAATGCCTGCCATAGTTATTGCTCCTTGCATTCTAGCTTGGGCAGCTTGTCCCATAATCTGGGCACTTTGGCCGCGTAAGCCAGCAGCCATTTGACTCAGTTGGGTAAATCTCTGTATTCTTTGTGACTCTGCGGCAAGCAGACCTTGTCCACGTAGTAGTTGGCCCACTACTGCGCCACGTCTATCGCCCCGCCCTACTTGTCTGTCTTGCGCGGCCTGTGCTCCTGCTTGTTGCCTAAGACCCGCGACGAGCCCCTGCTCCACCATCGGGTCACGGAACCTACTAGCACGGTCAAGTCCTACCGCCTGAGCTAGTAGTGGCTTCGCGCCTGCTTGTATCTGAGTTGCAGCCTCTTCGGATGCCTCTGCAATTATGCGCCTATTTTCTAGTGCTTGCTTACGAGCTGCTTCTTCAGCTCTTCTTCTTGCTCTTGCGGATGTAATGCCTCCTGCTATAGAAAGCCCCGCGCCTATTGCTTGCCAAACCATTATTTTAAATCAATTTCGAGTAGTGGAATCTGTGCGTCCTCTCGCTTTCTATTACGAATAACAACACGTTGGAATCGTCCACGTACTCCGGAGGCTCGGTAGCCTGAATCAGTAGACATAGATGTGTAGGTCAGGGCAGGGGTTGCATCTCGATCCCCCGGATGTTTCGTAGCATGAACTGCGTACTCCCACCCTGTGCCTGTTAAGTTATCAACTAGTAACTTAGGAGAAATTACGGAGTCGTCGCCGACATCCATAGGTCCGGTATCGAGTAGCAAGCCTGTTGCTCCCGCACCGAAGTATATTGTAGCTGCAGTAGATGACCCGGCAGTTAGTCCGGAAACAGAGTCTACTGTTAGGGCGGCACCATCTACCTTTGTAATGTGGGTGCTTACTACATTCGGAGTGCTTGCTGTATCCACAATACTTACAGGCATGCCTACGTGTAGTGTCGAGGATAGATCCGACGAAGTAGTAAATATCTTCGTGGTAGTATTAATAGTATTCGTATTGGACGAACCGGTATCGTCTTGGACATCGTCGCCGTAGACCTCAGTACTTCCCTTAGACCAAGAGCCGTACTTGGAAATCCAAGCGTCAGTTCCGTCTTCAAGATCACCTACCGCGAAGGCGTACCTCTCTTCCACTGTCCACTGCTTTGTTGGAAAGTGGAAGCGGAGACAAGTCCCCGAACCTCTATCTATTACGAACAGTGAGCTGAGTTTGGCAGAAGTAGCTACCCGTGCATTTGCAGGCGTAGGTAGCAACTCTTGCACAGGTCCGCCGAAGTCTACGGCCTGACCTTGTTGGATTGCCCAAAGCGTTCCGTTGTACGCGAAGGCAATGCCGTTAGTATGTACGAGGCAGCGTTGATTCTCTGCACCTACACCTCCTCCTAGCACGTGAGAAGTAGGAGCATCGGGTGACCCCGTAAGAAGGGTTCCGGATGACTTTCCTAGTAAGCAGACCATTGCTTGGTTGCGCTCCCCCTGTATGTTAATCGCAGCTGTAACTGGAGCATCTAAATTTGGAATAGGTACTGAGATAGGGAAAGACTCCCAATTTAGAGGGCCAGGTTCCGCCGGCCACATCCTATTATTCTCGTCAATAAGAACAAGTCTAGAGTCCCAAACGAAAGCAGATACAATCCCCCCCGGAACATAACCTGATGTATAGTTGAGCCCCTCCCCTAGTGCTGAGTCGGGGCTACTATCTATGTACTGTGTAGTTCCAACAGGCACACGCGCAAGGAAGTATTGCTGTACACTACGAGCGGTATCTAGTGCGCCCTGCACGTCATCTTCTGATTCGTGGTCATTGATAGGGACAGCGGCAGTACGAAATATTTCTATCGCTGCTATCGTCTCGTGAGTAGAGTCAGGGAAACCTACGTCCGAAATCACAGCACCCGGTAGCCTATTCAGTGTAGCGCCATCCAGTAACTCCAAGGCGACTTTAGTTGAGGCTCCCCCATAGTCATCTATTGTATCCGTAGATAGGTCGTTGAAATCTGTAGGTTGGAACTTATAGTAGTGCCGCATATAATCGAACTGGTCGGAACCTACTCTTCCTAAGAGGTAGTCATAGCCAGTCCCTTGAGTAGGGTCAGGGCCTTTATCTGTATCCCACATTCTAAATTCTCCAACGTGGACTTCCGTAGCCTTCATAGCTCCTAAGTCTTCCGGACTACGGAGTCCCCAATTACCTAGGTGAATATAACCCGTATCTTGTGTTATCATCCGTCCCCATTGCGTATCTTCCCCACCTATGTTACTACTAAATATTTGGTTGCCGTTTATTACTAGACTATCAAAAGTAATAGAACGAGCATCCGCATCCGCGTCGGCGCTAGTATCTATTCTTAGTAGAGTCGAAATCCAATTGAACTCATCCCAATCATTAATAAAGGACAGTGATTCCCTAGCTACTGTATTTTCTGCCGTATGGTAAGGCTCGTTCCATACTCTATTCATAATACGCCACCTACCTTCATGCTCGTGATTCCAGTACTCAGACCCTACTACTACTACCAAAGAGCCGTTGCCTATGTCAGATAAATATATCTTTCCTGCGGGCAACCCTCCGGTTACACCTGGGTGAGCAGTGAGTCCCCTATCGCCTACACAACCAAGGTAAGAAAGTTTCGGCCGTAGAATATGATAACTAGAAGCAGGGCCGTTGTCGCCAGCGAGTACAACATTCTTAAAACTATATGTTGCAGATCCTATCTTATGGTAGAACAGGATGTCCATTAGACCGGGTGGAGTATACGCATGGACATCTGTTGCAGACTGCTCGTCGTCGGCACACTGAGGGAATAAGTCGAACAGCAGATGCTGCCGAAGTTTTCCTACGTCTGGGTCATCTATACACGCGAATCTATCTTCGCCGTAACTACGAATGTCACCAAGAGACTTGGCGGCTGTCCAAACTCTAAAGACATGACATAGCCCGGTGGAGCCGCCCCCCCAATCCCGAATAAAACGGCTGGCAGTACTATTCCAATCATAGTCAACCATCTGCCCATTCTGATTCAGATTCAGATTAAATGCTGCGTAACGAGGTATCATTCCTACCCCGAAACCGGTGACAGTTCTAGCTACAGTACCTGCAAATATAGTATCGGTACCCACGCCGGTAAAAGTTCTCCACTTGGAGCTAGGCTCAGTAGATTGGTCGTCGTAGCCCCACTCGTGTTCATACTTATTGCAGTGAACCTCTAGCTTATCTCCTGTCTTAATAAAGACAAGATTATAGAAGCAATCTTCCTCCCAGTAGCCTGTGTCGTCAAATGTACCTGCCTTATAAGACGCACTTAAATCTATGCTAATATCAAACTGGCCGGATTGGTAGGCTTTAGGTTTATCTCTTTTCGACGTGTATACTACAAGGCGACCTCCCGAACCGCCAAAGGCACCGTGGTCTATATAGGCTGCGAAGGTAGGATTACGATAATGTACATTCTCTTCTATAGTACCAAACAGAGGCCAGTAACTACCTACAGGACTCATGCCTACAATAGCAGTGTAGTTGGAGTGCCATGCCCTACGATACTTGAAGGCCACCTGCACAGTCCAATTTTCTTGGGACTGCATTGATATAGTATTACTAGCGGAACGCCAACCACCACCGTGTGTCATCATGGCACTCCGATGCCATATCGTCTCTTTCCAATCTGTGTCTTCGGAAGACTCCCCGGAACGTGCATAAAGTTCTAGTGGCCAACTTGTTCCTGCGGCTAGGGGGTTTGTTTCCTTTAGGTTTCCAAAGTCTTGCTCATCTTTACGAGTTACGAGATAGGTGTCTCCCAACGAAGATAGGCTAGGGTCAGCGGGAGTACCTAACTTAACTCGAGCAGAAGCGCCTGTCTTTATAGGATCTAATCTTAAGGCGGGGCCAGCAGTCCCCAGGTCTGAGACGTACCGGTACCCATAACTGTACGCTCCATTAAGTGCTCCTCCTCCTATTGCCGTCTGAGTAAGTAATCTGTTTGGCTTGGGAACTCCAAGTGTCCTGGCGTTCTCTTTTTCTCTATTGATAACATGTACAGTTCCTTCGGATTCTAGGAAGGATAACTGGCCAAGGCGGGAGCTAGTTACATCGTCACTAATCTGGCGCGTAAGTTTAGAATTATAATTTTTTGGGCCACTAGCCGATAAAACAACTCCTGCCTCGACCGAGTGGAACGGTGCGTCCGTCAGCCCTCCTTGTGAGTAAGTAGGGTCTACATTTTCATTTGTAAAATGGGACATGGTTTCCGCCGTTCTATTCTTCGGTGACTTATCCACTAGTAGGGATGAGGTCAGATCGAAAGCAAACTCGGCGAGCGTGTCGCCTGCATCCGCTTGGTAGTATGAAGGATAGAAAGCTACCTTAGTGAGGCTTCCCTTGAATCTAGCCGTGGAGTTGGAACTCGATTCGGAACCTATAAAAAAGTTAGGTATAGTATTGTAATCTAAGAATGGCATATGGTTATCGCCATCGGTATTCTCCCCCTCTTGTACCACGCCCCCTACTTCGGAGCGAACATATAAATTACTTGAAGCGCGACCACAGAAAATCTTAAACGCATAGGTTGCACTTGTAGATGTAAATTGGGCGGACGATGTTGTAGCAGTCTCACCATTCATAGTAAACTCAACCTTACCATTAGTAAGTATAGTTAGCTTACAGAGATCGCCATAGTCAATTAGTACTGTATCTCTAAGCGTAGTTTCAACTGCCCGCGTCCCCTCTATCTGGAAACCAAACTTTCCTGTATTAGGGTTGTTTACATATGTTTCGAAATAGTAATCTAAATCCGGAGTGTGTCTTACTACTAGAGTGCCAGCTACTCCATTAAAGCGTAGAGCACTATCTTGAACTACAGGGGCAGAAGGAATACCCAAGAGTGGGTTTGTTCCTGTATCAGCAGGAATATAACCTGTCTCATAAGTGCCGTCTAATTTCCAATGATAGTTATAGTCACCTGCCTCTCGTACGGCATCATCACCACTAGCTACAGATATATTTGTATTGTCTAATCTTAGATTACTTAGAACAGGGTGGGTGGAGCTTATTATAGGCTTATCTGCAAAACCATTGAGTCCTTGTACTGTGCCTAGTAGGTCTAAGAAGAAAGGACCTGTAGGTGCTGCTGCCGACATATCTGCCTCCGTAGCTATATCAGTACCGTTCAGCTCAAGAGTTAGAGCATTGGACGTTCTCTTAAAAGCTATACCTCCGGAGGAGTTAACAGTTAAAGCACTAGATAAAGCAAACTCTGCACTGTCTCCATCTTCTGCAGTTATCTTAAACTTCAGGTTTTCCCCAGTTCTGTTTAATGATAGCTGATAGAAGTGGGAATCGTTGGTGCTTGCACGTAATGTTAGTATGGGGTAGTCTCCTTCCTCTGCTAACGTACCCCACTTAAGATTGAACAGTGCGGTGAAGTCTCCCGTCAGTGCTATGGGCTGCTCGCTAGTTATGTACGAAGTCTTACCCTCAGAGATTAATCCGAGTGCTGTGTCCGCAACCTCTTGTCGTTCGGAGCCGTGGCGTTGTTTAAGTACTCCCGGTGTATTAGGATCTATTTCGCGCTTATTAACAATAGCCTGACCCCCCATCGCCTGTTGGCGTCGGTCTAAAGGTAGGTTATCTAGGCGTATCTTAGGCACTGGCGTCTATTTTCTTAATGACTAGGTCGATGTTGTTGAATGTTAGGGCAGGTGTTCCCGACTGAGCCTTAGCCTCTACTGTTAACACTGCTCCGGCGGCTAAGCTTTTAAGAACGCAGAAGGAGGAGGACTCGATGTTTGTTGCCCCTGAACTAGGTACTACCTGGACTGTTTGGGAATCTTCGTCCTCTGTTCCCCCAACAGATAGTGCAAGAGATATTGTCTTTGCCGCATCTGAAGAGAAATTACAATTGAACCAAATTAAGTAAATGCCTGCATTAGTTACTGTAATACTATCCTTATCTCCTGCAACTGTGCAGTTGAGGGCTGCTGTAGAAGAATCGAATACAGTAAGCTTAGCAAAGGTACTCGATAAAGTTTGGGCTGCCGAGGCTGCCACTAACTTAATATCTGCGTAGGCTTGGGCGACTAGTGCTTGGGTTGTTACCTTATGTGAGGTACTGGCTGACACATCTGAGATAAGTAGAACGTCTCCCTGTGCTGGAGTAGTTAGGGCGGAAAGATCGCTTGTTTTAATTGTTGCCATGTTATTCGTTTCTTATGAGGGCTGAGCCGCTCTCGGTTATTAGGGACTGAGGATTGCCTTCGTAGTCTCCATGCTCAGCTTGGAGAATGAACATACCTACAGCAAAATTGGAGGCATCGTTATCGTAAACTATTATAGGTATACTAGGATAGCTACCTATTAAATTACTATAGTTAGAATCTGAAGATGCTGTAACAGTGTATGTAAAAGCACTGGCAGAAGGATTCAATTCCTCTACGTCTGTATTAGATGTTGCTCTTATTGTAACATCTTGTGCTGTTAGCCAATTAGCATTAGTAAAGGTTAAATCCTTAGTAGCCGCATAGGAACCGCTTACTCCAGTTTCCCACCTACCGCTGCCTTCGCTATCACCTACCTGTACTGTAACATCAGCAGAAGGTTGCTTAGTTAGAGATATACTTAGTGTTTGGGCAGAGGCTCCCTCAACTATAGCTATATCGTGCTGATTAAGACTGATCCCCGGCGTATCTGAATCGGTATCTACTACCCTAACCATTAGTTTTCTATCTACGGTTGTTGTATTATCAGCATAAGGGCCATCGTCTCCTACCGATACAGATAAGGTAACTTCAACTGCTTCCGTATCTTCTACATCAGAATCGTTGACCGCAGTAAGTGTTACCTCCTGGAGCGTTGTAAAGTTGGAAGGAGTGAAGGTCAGTGTGCTAGGCGACACAGTTAAATCTCCAGTAGCACCACTAGTTACAGATATAACTACGTCCTTGAGTGGAGTATAGTCAGGGTCTAGTCGTACCTTAAATGTATCTGTTTGGCCCTCTATAATTATTATCATATCCGGCTCATAATAAATGTGTCCGCCTGTACGCGGTCCTGTAGGAGGAGCAGGTCTAGGGGGCGGGCGGTCAGGGTCCTCTCCAATAGGTGCCTTCGATCCGTCGGCACTACTATAGCCTGTTCCCCCTGTTCCGGTATCGCCGCCGCCGCCACCATCACCGTCCGTTCCTTCTTCCCACGTCTCGCCCCCGGGTAAGTCCCCAATGAAACCTAGCGCCGGTCCTCCTTCTACCGTCTCTACTTTAATTGGTTCAAAGCTCTGCTCGTAGTCAACCCTATGAACGTAGGTAAGTTCGAGGAGCGCTTCCTTATCTGCCGTTCCTTCTGCTTTTACAAAGATACCGTAGTCTGCGCGAGTCGGAGGAGCCATAGGATTCTGAGAATCAGAAGCGCCTGTAGTGGCTGCCAATGCAATTAAATCGGTTTCGCTCGCTGCTGTCTCGGGGTTATCAGATACGTAGTCGGGGTCGTCGTCGGTATATACTATAGCTGTTACATTTCCATCTACGCCCGCGAGTCTAGCGTTTAAGATTATACACGCCGAAGGATCAATTTGAATACGGTGCCCCACTGTAATACGAGTTACAGTATGCTTGAGGACGTCGGGTTGGAATGGAAGTATCGGCACTATCGGACCATTATCTGCTGAGCACCAGGATTATTTCGAGTCAAGTCGGCGGCGTCTTCCTTAGCTGCGTGTGTTAGGCCGGCCACTACTTGGTTCTGCTCGTCGTTGACCATGCGCCATAGGCCGATGGCTCGCATCATTACGGGGTAGACCTGGTCATCAGGTACCTCGAAGTCGGAGTCATCTGCTGTTGCACGGTTCTGAATAATCGTGTACTGCGTGCTTGCAGTAGGGGTCGGATAAATTGTAATGAAACTCTTAGCTAGTTTCGATGAGTAGGAGATTGTGTATGCTCCTCGCCTGCTATCGTATAGGCCTTCCGCCGGGGTCAGTGGAGAATACTCCAACTTGCCGCCGTTGCTGTCGGCCACTGTAATTACCTGCCCGTTATGTGGGAGTTCAAGTGAGCGGCGCTTGATAGTGCAGGCTCCGCTGATTTCGGATGTTACGGGAACGCCCAAGTTGATCGCCGTAGTACTGCTTCCGTCTGAGACAGAGCCGGATACTACCTCGTGGATAATGTATTCGTTGTCGCCCGCGACAAAGATGTCGTTGGGGAATACGCCCGTTAGGTTGCCCGAGCCGTTGGTAAATACAACGTCCGCCGAGCCTGCGGCTGTGGGGTCTTGGGTGGTAACACTAAGTTCACCGTACGTAAAACCCGACATGGATTGCTGAAGCCCCGGTACTCCTTCTGAGAGTACCAAGGCAACTGATGCATTTAGTATTTCCTCCACCCGTGACGTCTCTAAGGTGGTGACATCTACGATGCCCATCCAGTCAAAGAACCTTGTCTTGAGTGAAGAAAAACTAGCCATTATGACGCGTCAAATCCGTTAATCAAGTCAACAGAACCGAATGAACGGCGACCATTATCTAGTGAGTAACAACGCTTCCAGCTAACTCTCTTGAAGAGGTTAGTTGTAGTTGGATGCGGGAATACTCCTTCGATTGGAGAACTTAGGAAACCAAATCCTTCGCCGATGTTCATGTCTTGCTTCACAATATTCATACGAAGTGACTTCATGTTTAGAACGTGAATCGGGTAAACCTCAGAGTCTCCCTCCATCCGGTCATACTTCACGTCTGTATTTTCAAGCATACGGTGACGCATTACTTTACAGCCCGCGAACATAAAGGACTCAGATCCGTATCCGGAATCTTCGACTAAATGGACAGGTGAGAGGCGACCTCTGTACTGCTTGAGGAATTGCTCATAGGCAGATGTACCAAGCATGATTGTATCCGGAGATTCAATTCCTGAGAAAGTACACTGAAGAATTAGCTTCTGTAGTGAGGCTTCTAATTCAGCTCCGCTTATATCTGCCGCTGTTGAACCTGTTGTGCCGGAATGAATAATGCGCTGTGGTGCCCAATGCGGTACGTCGGCTATCTTCAAGCCCGCGAAGGACTCGGCAGTTTCATCACCAACAGAAGGATCGCCACCTTTGTCAGTACCTGCGGCCAAAAGACCAAGAATACTCATAGGAGCACGAGTTGTTGTACCCGACTTGAAGTTAGTATCACCATTCATAGGTGCGTTAGAAGATACAGTGGCACCTGTGCCATCAGTTCCACCGCAAAGAAGAAGTGATTCTTCCCGTGCGAAGATACCCAACGCATTTGATTTCAGTAGATTAACCATAAAATCAAGTTGGTTGCCGGCAGGCATATCTTGTGCAAATGAGATGTTACGAGATGATGTAATCATATCGAACTTCGCATGGCTCAAGATTTCGTTAGATAGATCGTCTAGGCCGTGACCTGCTGTCGCTGTACTAGCTGAACCTCCGTTGTTTGCGTCAACGACGTAATCAACAATGGCGCCGCCACCATCAGTATGAAGTACAGGGTGAGATACTTGCTTAGCATCGTTGACCATAAAGATACGGCCTTTCGCTGCAAGTTCGGGCAGCAGTTTTTCACCTGCCGCGTTAATTAAATTTATCGGATCGCCCGAGACGGTATCCGATGCAACACTGAATAAGGTATCAATGTCACGTGAGTAAGAGTATGGTAAAGCCATTTTTGTCCCCTCCGTAGAAGACTGAGAAAATTAAAATGGACGTCCAGGCCTAAATGCGTTTCTGCTTATGTGCCTCTTGCAACAATTCGTGAGCACGCACATTCATATCTGCCTCCTCTGCCTGCAGTCCTGCGGCCCCCATAGTTGAGGAAGCCACTAGGTCTTGAATACGAGAAGAACCCGTACCCGCGCTTGGCATTACCTGTTGGTCAGTGTTATGTTGAGATGGCATAGAACGCACGATGGCGGCTACTCCTTCTGCAGACATTAGCTGTTCAGGTTTGAAAAGTTGAGATGCTTGAGCGAACTCTGAATACGCAGGGGTACCGGGCGAAATTCCATGGCTATGCAGATGCTCGTAAAGAGTATCTCTAGCACTGTCGCGAGCGGCCATTTCTTCAATGACCGAATTGCGCTCCTGCTCTAGAACTCTATCCATCTCTGCACGGGATATGAAATCACCTTTCTCCTGCTTGTTGCGAAGTGCTTCGTTGACAGCACGACTTGCGTGTGCCTCCGCTATGCGCTTGGCTTCAGGGTCTAGATCATCCAAAGAACGAATCTGTCTCTGCTGTTCGGCTACTTGTGCTTCGACTGCGGTGGCCGGATCTACAACTGGTGCTTCCTGCGTTGGCGTGGTCTGTGGCGTAGCTTGCTCGTCCGAAACAGGGGACTCGCTTGTGTTAACTTCTTCAGTCATGTTGGCTCCTTCTGTGAGTGAGATACCCGTAGGCTTCATTTGGTAGGAGGTCTACCGCTCGACATTATACTAGAGATATGTCGATTTGCAACTAATTTTAATTACTTTTCCGGGGCGTGTATCTTACGTTTTGAGTTTAACATAGCCTTTGTAACTGATTTCGCCTGGTCTGCTTGCGTGTTAAACTCTCCTGTATTTGGATTTATTCCCTCCCGCGCACACACTTCCTTGTAGTGTGAGGGGGAGGTTATTTTCTTATCCGGATGTCCCACCTGCAGTGAGGGGTGTTCCATGTTCGAGTATGACTCCCGATTTGAGGAGGCACTGTTCCGTAGGACAGGGACCGAGGTGTAGCACAGAAGGCATTCCCAATCGCCGTAGAGGCTCTTCTTCTCGAAGGACGTAGTAGTTTCGCAGGTTTCGCAGTCGGCCTTAGAACGCATTACTGTACCGTCTGTGGGGTCTGCTCGGGAGTCATGCCGGCCGCCATCTGCGCCGCGACTTGGTTGTCAACCTGTCCTGTTGCGCCGACGCCAGGAACTGGGGCCTGTGGTCCTGCTTGTTGAACCTGCTGTTGTTGCTGCTGTAGATATAGCTGATGCTCCTCCACTGCAAGTTGCAACATAGCAATCGGTACGTCAGGGTTCTGAGCGGATAGGGCTCGCTCGGCAATGCGGATGTACGCGGCGAGGTAGACCTCGTGCTTGTCATCTTGGTAGACAGGAATGCTGTTGCCAGTTTCCAAGGCGTCAACGTAGCGATCGAGTGGTCCCGTCTCGCCCATGACTGGTGAGTCATATAGGTCCACGTCAATCCAACCCATGGCCTTGAGCAAGCGACGGCGGGACTCGCTGACCATACGAAGCGCGTTCGGGTCCTGCAAGTTTGATGCGTCGTTGACAAGAAGGGTATGCGCAGTCATCAGTGTGTTCATGCTCTGTGCCCTAGACTTGTTCGATAGTTGCGCTACGTCCACCTGGAAAGCGAAGCGTGCCGAGTCTGCATTTGGAATTTTGAAGTTCCGAGTAATGCCTACCGCCAACGGAATCTCTAGACTCTCCCCGTAGAGTGGTTGTTGCCAACGGAACATGAGTCCGGCTATCTTGCCCCACATGCGAGCGAGTACGCGCATGCGGTCTTGGTTGCGACGGTCGGCTGCGGCTGTAAGGCTTGCCGCTTCGGTCGCAGACTTCTCGGGATTGGTAGGGGCACCACGGTCAAGCGGGCCTACGCCCGTAACGTCGTCGAAGAGCCCGAGTAGCATCTGCAACGTGGCCAAGTAATCTCCTAGTGGAGTGTTGCGCTCGACAGGGCGCATGGTGCTGTTCACGCCGCGCTGTGCGTCGTTGACGTTGACAGGAATGTAAACCTTCTTGCCTCCCGCTACACGACGAACGTGGTCAATGATGTCGGCCGGGATTGCATCTGCATCGTACAGAATTTCTGAGTTGGTGCTATTGATTTCTCGGACGATCTGAACTAGGACCTGCACTATCTGACGCATGAGTGGAACCCACGAAGATACTTCGGCAGGTGCTACATCTTCCTTTGGTGCCGGGTCTAAGTAGCGGTCGATGACTAGGACAGGAGCAGGTAGTCCCTGTGTTCCTACGTAGTCGCCAAGTCGTGGCGTCTTGCGGCGGCGCTCCCAAATAATTCCCTCCAAGTTGACGAAGGTAGACATCGGGTACTTGTACTGCTTGCCCATTGATAGCCCCTCGTGGAATACTTCCGTAATCGAAACCATATCCCAGTCCTCCATCTTGCGCATGCCGGGCTTGATGGTCGGGCGTTGGGCCTTGGGTACGTCGCCCCACTGCTTGTTATATGTGTGCCACGTGAAACGTTTGGAGTGAGGTTCGTAGCCGCAGAACTCTGCTTCGATTGCCTCGAACTTTACTCTGTCGAGCGGGCTCTCAGCATCCGGACTAGGAACTAGTTTAATGCCGAAGTAGTTCTGAGTAGGACCAAGGAAAGCGGCACGCTCGAATACTTCTTCGATGTTCGACTGGCGTAGGAGTACGTCCGTCAATGTCTGCTGAGTTTCTGTCAGATGTTGGGCGCCGGGAACTAGGGGGCTGATTTCAAAGTTGGGACGGCCGGGCGTAGTAGAGACTACAATCTGACGGAGACGACTGAGGAATAGGTTGGCTGTAGTGTCGGGAGCTTCGTGCCCTCCCGTAAATTCAGGTAGCTCGTTCCAAGGTACTCCTCCCGTAGGTAGGGCTCGCTCGTTGCCGCCGGGATCGCGTCCCGTATAGAGGTCGGCGATTATCTCTTGGTTGGCGGTAATGTTAGGTCGCACATCTTTCATCGCCTTTTGGACGAGTTCCTTGAGTGCGGAGGCTTGTTCTTCGTTTAGCTTTGGCATAGGTTAGCCGGGCCAACCTCCGGAGGTAGAGGAGGTCATGGCACCAGGGTTGAGATTATACGGTAGCGGTGTGCCATAGTCAACACCTGGGAGGGCTCCGCGTCGCTCTAGGTGGGTACTTAGCAGGGCAAAGGCGGATACTAGGTCATCGGATTCGGATTTGGGGAATTCGATTAGGCGGCGGCGCAGAAGTTCGGAGCCGGGGAATTTCTTGGGGAAGAGAATATATCCCTTGCGCATTCCAGTTTGCAGCCCCATTAGCCGATAAGCAAGTGATGAAGTTCCTATCTTTTGCCCCCGTATTCTCGCTCCTTTTATTTTGCCTCTTTCTTCTAACCACGGACCGAAGAGAGATTGGCTCGCTACTTGTTCAATCCATATACTCTTTAGGGCCTTACGTTCGGCGGCAAGCTCTTCAATATGTTGCGCGGCTAGGTCTGCGCCGCCTGCTATTTCGTGGGCGTAGATTGGTATGAAGATGTTGCGGTCGTCGGGGAATCCCTTGAGGCCGAGTGCCCGTGCTGTTAGTGCCTTGAAGATGATGATGGCGTTGAGGTCGCCGGTGACCCCACTGATTCGGGCAACGGGATCGTAGAGTAGAATCTCGGGACCGTCGGGCAGGTCGGCGGGAGTGTCGTAGGTATGGGTGGCGGCCTCGACAAGTCCGGGCTCGAAGATGGCTTCCTCGGCGGGGACGGGGTTGCAGAGGTACTGGGCGGCGAAGAATTGCTTTGACAGCGCGGCGGCCTTTTCTATTATCTCGTCGCCCGTTAGGAATGAAGGACACAGAGGCCACCCCCCTTCAGGGCCGGGTCCGGCGCCGTCCTTCTCGCCGGTGTCGGGGTTGGCGCCGTCCCAGACGGAGTAGCGGAACTGAGACCAGTCGGGCCGGTCGGTGAGATAGTTGGTGACGTCGGAGAAAGCCCACGGGGTTCCGATGTGGCGGATGGGGCTGTCGGGCGCGTACATCAGCGGCTCGAGAGTTTCAATGAACTCGATTACTTTTTGTCGGCGCGAGTAGGTCCGGCTGTTCTGCTCGTTGGCCGGGTCGTCGATGACGGCGCGGGTCGGGTGGTTTCCCGCCAGGTTGGACTCGACCGAGGCGGCGAAGACGGAGGGCTCACGGCCGGTGCCGGCGCGGCCCGAGATGTTCAGCTTGTCCGTAGGGCCGGACTTGCGGCGGTCGCCGGTGGGCGCGATCCACGGGAAGACTTCGCGGACGGGGAGGAAGACCCCGGGGGCCAGTTCGATGTCGCCGTTCAGGCGGTCGCGGACTTCGCCGACCAGTTTCTTGGCGAGGTCAAGGGTGGCGGAGGCCAGGAGGTTGCGGCTCTCGGGATGTCGGAGGAGGTGCCAACATGTGTCGATGACCGTGAGGCAGGTACTCTTGGCGTGGCCGCGAGGGACGATGGTGCTGGTGCGCGGTTGCGAATAGGCGTGGCGCATCATGTCATCGTGGAAGGGGCCGAACTGCTTGCGGCCGGCGACCCCCTTATAGCCGAGGGCACGGCCAAATTCGAGTGGATCTAGCCACATTGCCTCTATGTTCTTACGTATGTCTTCGCTTTGCATGGGGTATTATAGCACAAAGGGGGTCTTTTTTAGCGCGGTGGCTTGGGGCGGGGGGCGACCGACCCCCCGAGAGGGGGTAGGGGGCAGATGCGCACTTTTTACGGTGCGCACGGGCGGATTATTTGCTAGTTATCGTGCCCACTTGAGTTGTTCCCAAGCGTCTGATTTTATACAGTGAATTTGTGGCGTCTCAAGGTAACTAGCTATTTTCTTCTTGGCACTTGCGTATTGGGTTCTTTGAGTTGAGTTTAACTTATCGCCCATGAGTTTACGCTCAAGAGCAAATTGTTCTTTAATGCTACACCGTAGTGCGACATCTTTTATAACTTGTAGTTGTAGTGCATCGTTGTTAGCAACATCTTCTATCGTTGCGTCTGCAACCTCGCCGTTGAAATGTCGGCGTTTAATGTAAGGCTTACACTGATACTTTACTATTTGGTACAGGCTCTTTACAGCGTGCACTACGTTGTTGTATCTCGTAGCGTCTTGCTGTAGGAAAATTTCTATAGCGTCTTGTACTACGTCTCTTTCGTCAACATCTCGTAAGCTGTAGCCTAGTAGTTGGGCTTTAGCATGTCGTTGTAATTTAGAGTCGTAGCGTAGTGCTATTTCATTTAGTAGGAACTGTTTCATTATCTTATCTTTATGGGTTGTGCCGAAAGTGGCAGAACTCATCTTACAGTATCAATAGGTTAAAACAGCAATTTGTCTATAATATTTTCGAGATTTATTTTGGGGTCGTTGTAAGTCCTTTGTTTTCAATGAGTTACAAAGTATTTATTTTTTTCTTGAGAAAATTATAGACAAATTGGCGTTTGAGACTATTGATAATGAGTCCGAGACAAAGACGTGCTATTTCGGCACGCTCTAAACAACTCTAATACTATGGTTCAGGATATTCTAGAACAAATTAAAGTTCGCAACTGTAAAGTTGTGGCACACTCGGACAAGCCAATAAAGCTGACTGTTAAGCAGGTGGCTGTAATAATTGACCTAAACGCAAGCGGAACGCTTAGCAAGAAGGAAGGTTCTACAACACTGATACATGCAGGTGCATACGGTAAACTTCCTGACGGTACGCGTATTACGATGAACGTAATGAGCGACTCCGCAAAGAAGGAGAAACTGAATGTTGATGAGCAGGCTATGCTCGCGGAGTTCCGCGCACAGCAAGCTAAGCTCGTTAAGGCTAAGTAATCTGACTGGTGCGCCCCTACGGGGGCGTGCCTTTTACCCTTACGTGGGGTAATCGGTGGGTTAAGCGGACTGACTGTTGAGCGATACGTGGATTTAGTACCACAATAATGTGTCGATGCGATGATGTACGCTTCCCACAAACCCAATCTGATTGTCTGACTGTCTGACAATCCTCGATGGCAACACACGTCTGTAGTGGGCGTATGTATGAAGCTAGTAGGAGAAGTCCATGCCATGTGAACTGTGTGGTATGGGGGAGATAAAAACGAAGATGCTCGAGTGGTCAAGGAGGCTGTTGAGTATGTCGCGGATTCTGTAATGAATGTAAAGTCCTCCTGCATTAGCTGTGCAGGGGGCAACCCCCACCTGACTGTGTAGTAGTAAAAGACAGGAATAATAACCGCCTGCTGTGAGTGTCATGCTCCCGTGTTACCGGTGCTCTACTACATGGTCTTTCCTCCTGTATATATATTATTATTATTATTAACTGACTGACTGTCTGACTGTCTGACCGTCACCGCTCCCGCGATCCCCGCGTGGGCAATTCCGTAACCCGATAAGAGGTATAAGCATGAGTGCAAAGCACTTCATAGCATTAGCATCAGTTCTGAGGTATCTTAAGGATAGCTTAGGCGCACCAGTTTACAAGGAACTATGTCAAGCCGTCGCCAATTACTGTGCGTCAGAGAACGACAAGTTCAAGCGCGACCTGTTCATGGCAGACTGCGGACTCACTGTTCACGGCATACCGAGGCTCAAGTAATGGTGAACATAGGTAATAACAAGAACGATGGGCGTACGCTACTGTCCGACTCGGCTAACATCTGTGCCGTAGATTGGTGGAGTAGGTATGACATCGAGAACCACGTCGGTCGCCGGATTTCGGACGACGAGTGGGAGAAGATAAGCAACCTCCTCGAGGATAATATGAAGGCGGACATGGAACTGCTCGACTTCTGCATAACACAATCGGGGGTCAAGTAATGGCACGTCCGATTAACGTGATAGCGTTGGACGTAGAGTTCAACTGGAAGAACATCAGCCCCCATGCTCGACCGTATCTAGATGCGATGCTCGAGATGAACAAGATAGAAGAGCCGTACTACTACGAGCCCGACTGCAAGATGACACTGCTGTACTTCCTAAGCAATGCACAGGGTTGGCGGGGCGAGGATGCCCGTCGCATCAAGAAGGAACTCAATGCCATGTGCAAGGGGCACGATACTTATGGTAAGAACTAAGTACACCTGCGCTCACTGTAACTATGTGAGATACCATGGGGCTGAGTCAATTAGAATCGACTTGGCTGCCATGTTACAGGGCGACATAGTCTCTGAGATTTGGTGCGACGGTTGCCTAGTAGACTACGGCAAGCGACCCATCAAGATTAAGGGCAAGCGACACCCCGTGTTAACTATACAACGACAGGGGTGGAAGTAATGCCGTATCACTGCAAAGAATGCGACAGCGAAGAGGTTCAGGTTCAGGATTGGGTCAACCCGAATACGGGAAGAGCCGACGTGAGCTTCGACACTAGTACAACAGACACGTGGTGCAAGATGTGCTGCGAGTCTGACTTGGGCATCGTCTACAAGGATGACCCGCTCAACTTCTCCCCCGAAGAGAGGGAACAAGAACAATGATTGATAGACAACTACTACGTATACTGCGTGACTCTATTGACAAGGCTATTGCAGACCTTGGCGAAGAGCACGGAGTTATCCTGGAGACGGGCAACGCCACGTTCTCCGACAACAATTTTACCCTTAAGATTGAGGGCTCACAGATGGTAGGCGGCAACGTTATGACCAAGGAAGCGGTAGCGTACCGAACCTATAGAATGCATGAGCAGACAGGGCTCGAGCTGTTCGAAGAGTTCCCCTATAACCGCATGAGGTTCAAGGTTACAGGCTACAAGACTAGGGCAAAGAAGCGACCTATCGTGTGCCATAACCTAGATACAGGGGCGGACCACGTGTTTCCTACTAGCCTCGTCAAGAGGTTGGTCGGGATGGGGGACGCAGTAGAGTGATGCTCTCGATCGCGGCGGTAATCCTGTTCGCCTTCGGCTGCTACCACAACAACGTGCCGCTCATGCTGGCGTCGATGTTGGTGCTGATACTGCGAGCTAACGACGGCGACGAATAGAAAGGTTTCGACCTATTCGATTTGTCTAAGCCCTTGATTTTGCAACGACTTCGGTTGATTGCAGAGTTTTTTCGTTTCTTTTGTGGGGATTTTTTCTCCGGGATGAGTTGCAATTTCTGCGGAAGAAACGATTTTTAATTGAAATGACGTAAGCCTTTGATTCGACGGGGTTTGCGACGATTGAATACGTCGAAAGGTTGTTATTAGAAACATGGCAAAAAGAACAGAACGATTAGAGATTCGTCTGACCCCTCAAGAGAAGGCTGACCTGCGGGAGCAAGCCGACACTGAGAGCATGACGATTACTGAACTGGTGGTACGACAGTGCCTCCAACATCCCGAGCCCCTCCCAGAGTGTGACTACTGCGGACGGCCTGCAGCTGCAACATGGGAAGGGTGCTCTAACTGCACCAATATTGAGGAGGACGGAGCATGATACTACGCTACGTAAGTGTGAAGCTGACCCAACAGGTTGGCATGGGGGTGCATTCGTATAGCCGGATACGCATATCGGATGGGCAAGATGTTGAGGCCGAGCGGGACGATGACTACTGCTGGACCATGACGCTTGACGATTTCAACAAGCACGATTGGGATGAGCCCCTCTTCGACGACGACGGGACAGACGTGGTTGCTACTCTGCTATACGAGATGCCACCCAAGGTGCAGGCACACTACGAGGAATGCTGCGAAGGCAACCTCGAGTATGAGGACGGCGACTACTGCGACGAGTTCGAGACACATGCCTGCCCCAACTGCGAGATGAGGTGGAACATACCCTGCGAACTAGTCCGAGACTACGACAACATCATGCCGGAGGACAACCAGTATGAACACCCGGAAGGAAGCAAGAGGGGCATCACGCCCTTGGCTTTCCTTAAACTCTACAAGCAAAAGGAATTATTCTAATGCAATACAAAAAGACACCCGATGCCCTTAAGCCCGAGCACCTTACGTTCCTAGATGACCTCCGAGAGAGTGGCATCACGAACATGTTCGGCGCCGCCCGCCCCCTTCTAGAGCAGTTCGACGGCTTGATGCCGGGCGAAGCCTGCGATATACTCCAACACTGGATGGATACCTTCTCCGAAAGACAAAGAGATAAAGCTAATGAGAGCAAGCCCGAAGCTGAGTAAGACAGGCAAGATGCCCTGCAAATCGTGGTCACTCCCCGCATGGGACACATGTCCTGGAGCTAAGGAGGACGATGGTACTGCCGTCGCAGCATGCTCACATTGCTATGCTCGACAAGGTATGTACAGGTTCGGTGTCGTGAAGGCGGCACGAGAACACAACATGACGGACTGGCAACTCCCCGATTGGGAGGATGCCATGGTCAAGGCGATAGGTAATGATAAGTATTTCAGGTGGTTCGACAGCGGTGATGTCTACTGCGCTGAGCTTGCCTACAAAATTGAGCGTGTGATTATACGCACCTTCAACACTAAGCATTGGCTACCCACCCGATCGCATAAGGACAAGGACATCAACAAAGCACTGCTACATATAGCACGCATACCGAATGCCGTTGTCCGTATCTCATCTGACTCAGTACATGGTGGGGTGTTACCTACC
>Ga0208299_1000499_pt1 | contig 36134 bp, 78 predicted proteins | sample 15_taG_FD_184089 | JGI IMG/M metagenome (GOLD analysis project Ga0208299, IMG submission 184089) | Marine viral communities from the Subarctic Pacific Ocean - 15_ETSP_OMZ_AT15312 metaG (SPAdes) (version 2) | ecosystem: Environmental > Aquatic > Marine > Oceanic | place: Pacific Ocean | collected... | reverse complement strand
ATTGCGTATGATATTCGCGTGTAATATCAAGGAATTGTGGCCATGTCAGGGCGAGTGAGTCTTCCCTGTCGTTGCCCTTATAATTGAGGATATCATATCCCAAATCATTAGCGGTATTGAACCCCTTGAAATTGGACTGGACCAATGAATTGTCGCGTGCAAGGTTTGTGAATGCCCGAGAGGGATTGCTAACAACGACGGTTATGTATATTCCGTTCCCGAGTGCCGACACGTCGCGACAGTATCGCTTTCCCATTACAGTGGCTTGTCCGGTAAAGGAGAAGACTTTGGAATCGCACGGGATATCTGGATCTGTTGTGAATTGGTTATGGCTTGACTCTAGTCTCACTGTAAAGGTCATTTCCCGATTCTTATTGAGACTATTGTTTGTATCAAGGCTATACATCTTATTAACTAATTCCCGCAGTGCTTTACAGAATTCGATATGTGGGTCAAGTGTCCACTCCTTAATGCGATCACTTGCTTTTTCTTCAACGAGCGTTTCGATGTCCGTGACGGCCTGTTGCTCAACTGCAGTCATGCTAATCTCCGTGTGAGTGAGTGTGTGTGGTGCTCGGTCCGAGACCGATATTTGAATTAGAAACCAGTAGCATGATGCCTATCAAAGTCAGGCTTATAGTGGGGAAATGATGTTCCATAAGTGTTTGTCGTTCTGGCGGACTTATGGCACTTCCACCACACTTCACCTCGTTAAAACTTTGACCTAGCGGCATTCATTGGCCCAACAGGAGGGATCATTAAGGCTTTGACTACTGGCTTTTCACAATTATGATATGCGACTCACCTCTATCATCGTATCTGGATAGTGGGAAGCTCGTCCAAGCGATATCGGCTCTGCGTTTTCGCCGCCCTCTTCTTTTATGGCTTTGATCGCGCAACGCTGAACTGCAAACCGATTGTCATAGTAGCATTTAAATTCGACGTCTTTTGTTTCGCCGTTTACCCTATAGGACGTTATAAATCGCATGTTGTTGTTTATTCCTTTGCCTTGATATACTGGTGATATAGATTGTGGAGCCGTTCTCCGAATGCTTTCAGATTATCCAGTGTCTGCTCTTCTACCAGTTCTCGTGCAATATATTCGCCATCGTAATTCGTTTGGCATCCCAATGTCAGTAAGCGCTTTGCTTCCTCCTCTGTGTCAACGCTCAGTACAGGTAAAAAACCATCTTCGACGCTACGACCGTAGCGCACTACGACGGCTCAGTAAATCTTGATCGGGCGTGTAAAATCAACGCTCATAATCTGCCAACCTTTCCGCAATCTACTATCACAAGCTTCAGTCCAAGTGCGATAGTTTCAGCTATGGCTTTTTGAAACAATTCATTTATCTCTTTTACATGGGCTGTTATATCATCACAATACCCGTATCCCCATTCGTCAATGGCAACTGTAAAACACGTAGCAGAATAGAAGTGTGCGCGATATTCGTGTAGCCACTTTTGCAAGCTCTGTCCGTATAAAATCGAGGGATCCGGTAGGTCGCCATATGTTAGATCGACTTCTCCATCTTCGAGACGCAGGCCATACATGTGACCGAATAGGGTGTAGAGGCTGACGGATTTTACATCAGACGTAGAGGCAAGATCCTCTCCTAACTCACTCGGCTTGGGCCAACGCTTCCGTACGGGCTGCACCGTATCCCAGTGTCTAAGATCATCGTTTTGAAAAACCCACTTTTCTTTAGGCCAGCAGTAAACCCAGTCATCTACCATGATGTGTTCAGGTTGGGTATTCCCGTTTTCAATCCACCGTTTCCATGCCTGTTGTGTGGGCGCAAGAATGCGCTGAGAGGGTTCTTTAATTGGAATGGTTTCAGCGATAGCAGACTGAGTATTTTGATGTTCAATTTGTATAGGTGCGAGGCCTTGTTTCGGAGGCCGTGCTTTTAACCATGCGCTCATATGAGTCTCCATTATTTTTTTTGGTGCTCCCCATATAACACCTATTTTCAAATCATTTTAATAGCGTATACGAGGTAGGTGGAGCGAAAAGCAGGCTCGCAAGTAGCAGGGACATTGGACTACTCACAAGCCTGCTTTAGTTGTTCACTCCCCAGTGTCCAACTAACTCTATCAACACCTATGTCAATTCAAGTCCGGTCTGGACCCTGCCTACGCCTCTCTATTTAACGTGAAAGCCCCGTCAAGGGCTTTGTGTGTGTAAGTTTTGCGTCCCTGAATCGCTTGGTTCCATCGTTTCTTCCATAGCCTCACCGGCCTTCTGCAACAATTGTTCGTAGGTATTGGAATCGAGGACATGTCTCGAAAGCAACACAAATTGTCGCTCGAAGGTGAGTTGGCGCTTCTTCGCAAAGGATCGCTTTCTATTGGCTAACTCTGCTTGTATACGACTCACATCTCTGCGTGTGGCTTTGAGCGCATACAAAGCTTTAGCTCGCCACACTGGATCAATCGAATGCCGTTCTTTGATTTGACGAGCTTCCGACATCTCCAGCTGATGCTCAATGTTATCAGCTTTTTCTAACAACTCATTCATTTCGGCTATTAGTACTTCTCTATCGTCAGTCATAATTACCAGTTTCAAAATGTCCTACGTGTGTGCCATCTGGCAGTGTGTAGGTGGTCTCAGTGCGGAGACCAGCGAGAATGAAAAGTGCGCCAAGTAAGCCAGAGCCTACCTGTATGTCCTGACTTCGTGCCTTGTCCTCCACTTGTCCATACGTGTAGTGTGCAGAGACGGCCAATGTCGCGAGTCCGAGAATGAACGATTCGATATTGGTGTAGTTGCGGTGCTTGATAATGGGTGCCGATAGGCGCGTGAGTCCGTGCCACTGTTCGGCATGTCGCGAGTAGATAACCCAATCAATCTGGTTGATTGGTATTTGCATAGTTTGAGACTGAGCGCGTCCCGCTGACGAGAGATGAACAAGGCGCAGTGTGTCATCCAAAGCTTGCACTTCGCGCATGGGCCCGTCATGAAAAAGGCCAGATCGAAGGCGTATTTTGTGGATGGTATCGTCAGCATAGAGACAGCTTCCCCAAACCATGCAGAGTAAAAACCAATGCATGGTTGATCCTTTAGTAAGAGATGGGGCCGCGTAGGGAACGGCCCCATCGATGTTAGAACGGGAGGGAGTTGTCGCTATCGACAGATGGCACGAGTTCTCTGTCCGGCATTGGTATGTCCGTCTGGTCTGGCGGCAATGTGGATTCGTGAACTCGCTCAGCGTTGCGCTGCACGCTTATGTCGGTTTCGGATGGACGAACAACGACGGTGCCGCTGAGTCCAGCCAAGCAACTAAATGTCGTTTCACGCAGCCTGAAGTCGCTGGCGGGAATACGCATGGTGATGGTAATGTCGGTGGTAGCTGCCTCGCCTTCTTGTAGCCGAAGCAACTGCTCCATAACATTGGAATCGAATTGGCCCGTGATCCGGGCCTCTTCAATGTGGTTGGTAGGATTGGACATGGTTGTGTCCTTTGTTGAGTGAGTGTGTGTGATGATGCCGTTCTCTAAGGCGAGATGGACGGCCTTTATGTGTGAGCAGTAAAAATTGAGACTTTTGTGGCCGTTATATTTGAACCCCATGCATTCGCATATCCACTCGTTATCTCCGATGTCTGGAGTGCGAAACTGAGTCACGTTGTAGCTTTTGTCATGGCCAGACGAAGGGACATTGTAGACGTAATTCTCGTCGTTTTCGAGCGTGGTAGTAACGTAGAGATGAAGCTTTTCGGCCTTCTCGTCCGTTTTCTGCGATGATTTACTTTTTGTATCATTCATATTGTTTATATATGTTTTATACGATTATATCACTCTTTAATCTATGCTTTTTATATAATTAAGTCAAGCAAATATTGCTTTTTTGCTCATTTAATATATATTCTAATGCAACACTCCCATCCTCCGTGGAGTGGGTGATTCCTTGTGGTGAGGAAACGAGGGGGTCGGTGATGACACACCGACCCCCTCTATTTATTTTATTACGAAGCCTTGCGGACGATCATCTCGGCTGGAGCCGATAGCCCTTCGATGGAGTTGGTGATGATATCGATGACGTCCTCTTGCGGCGTCAGGCCTTGCGCATACGAGATGGCCGAATACATCATCTCCATTGCCCGTAGAGGCGACACACTTTCCTTCCACTGTGTTTTCTTATTATCCGCAATCAAATCCTTCAGCGTCGTTTCCACGACCTTGACCTGTTTGCTATTCGGGCGCACTGGCCGTCCTAAGGCCTTTTTGGACTCTTTGCGTACATCTGTGTCCGTGCCCTTGTCGCTAGCCTGTGCAACGATCTTTTCGACGTGCTTGGATTGCTTATCGAGATCGACATTGCGAGCGATCTCCAGTGCGACATCCACAGGCAACTGTTTGGCGTCGATGGCTTTTTTCAGGTCGGTGCTCGCACCTGAAATCGTTCGGCGCTGAGATACCCACTGTGTAGTCATGCCGAGCTTTTCGGCAATGTCGGCAGCGGAGTGTCCATATCCTTCCAACCGTGCTACAATAGAAGCCTCTTCAGTGGCCGTGATATCAGACCGCTGCAAGTTGCTGACCGCGCCAATCTCAAGTGCTCCCTGCTCATCACAGTTAATAATAGTGACGGGAATGTGGATGGTCGTATGCCCCTGCTTGTGCAGTGACAAGACAGCGCGATATCGGCGTTCCCCATCGATTAGGATGTAGGGCTGCTCCTTGTTGGCGCGATCTCGTCGGACCTTGACGGGATCCAAAACGCCACGGGCAAGAATGTCGTTTTCAAGCGACTTCATGTTGTTGAACTGAACACGGTGATTGAATCCCTTGACGATCTTTATCAGCGTGGGATCTTTTACGATGGTAAGATCACGCGTAACGGTGCCTTCTTGTTTGGTTCGTGCCATTACTGCTCTCCTTGTGGGGAGTTATGTGATGAATGAAATGGTATTACAACTGCGACTCGGTCCGAGGATGGACCAAGGTTGCTACTAATACTCTGAGCAGTCTATCCACGTCTTCGCTCTGTAACCGGCGATCAGTGGAGTCCAGCTATTGTCTTTGAGGTTGGTCCAGTGGTCGAAATTGCGAAGGTGGGCCTTGAGGGCTTCGGGAAACTGTTCTTCTGGATAGAAATGTGGATGTTCGTCCCACTCAGTCCATGATACAAATCCAATGTCCGCGTGTTTATGCATTGGGATTGTCGGCGCGGAATCGATTTGTTCGACCATTATATTTGTCGTGTTATCCCGCCGCCAATAGAAATCAACTTCGTACTTAAGTCCCTCCAGTGCTTTATCGAAGTCGGGTCGTGAGAATGTCGTTTCAATCTTGCGTGGCTCAAGCTCTACGTCTGAGCCCTCTACTATAGAGCTAACAGCAATACCCAAGGGTCGCTCGTCGCGTGCCGTCTTGCCCTCAGGTAGATCATCGCACCAGACCCAATCGGGTTGATCTTCTGCTTGCCGGAAAGGCAATAGAAAGCCTACAGAAATAAAAGAATGCCTATAAAATCCATAAGCGTATTCGCGCAATGATTGATCGCCCGTCAGCTGCTCAATGCAATACCAGACTGCGTGCGTAGGCGTGAGGTTGTGCTCATCGATGCATTCGATGCGACCAATTTCGCCACATTCATCGCACTCTTTGCACTGGCAACGCATGTCCATCTGGCCACATAGATGACAGTATTCGGGATCGTCGTAAGGACTTGCCGTCTTATATTGATCGTAGTTTCGGAAAGGGTCGTAAGACATACTACTCCTTTCTATGCCACCATCGCTTCGACTGTTCAGTGCCAGTTGACAGTTCAATTCGGACAAATTGATCGGTGACTACAAAGCTCTTAATGGCCCCTGCGGCCTTAAGATTGGGCAGCGCGGACATTATTTCAGATACAGTAGCTACGCACTCCTTGTTTTTATCCCACGTCTGCACCGTCAATGCTTCAGTCATTTTTTTACTCCATTGAGTTGCTTCTCTCGTGATACATCCAGCCAGTCATCCTCATCTTTAACGAGTTCAACCATGGCAGCATATGTCTCTGGCGTCAGATTTAACAATTGATGAAAGCAAGAGTTTTTTAATAGAAAATTAGTCTCTTGCTCTATCGTGTTTTTGTCGTTGATGTTGATCGCGGCCTTGAGAGCCTTGAATCCGCTATATAGCACAGCACCCGCCAATTGCCGATAGGGTTCATTCTCGTGGTCATGCTTGTATGAATACATTGTAGTTGGCGTGCGATTGTCGTTGTGTATAGACATAAATAAGGTGGATGGGGGCACCGCAGCGCCCCCATCTCTCCATAGGTTAATTCCCAGTTCTGGGAAAATTAGAAGGGAAGATCATCATCGTCGGAGGCCCCATTGGCCGACACTGGCTCTTCCTGAGGTTCAGGCTCGCTGTCTGCCTCTTCTTCCGCTTTGATCTTATCCTCTGCAGCTTGCGCCTTGGCGGCTTCAGCTTCCGCAGTCAGGGCCTTCTCGATTTCCGGAAACTGGCCATTGAAACTAGAGAGGATCGGCGCCTGCACGGCACCAAGACCGTCCTTGTATTTGAACTGGAAAAAATGGAATAGATTGAGATACTCATCTACGCCATACTCAAATCCGCGCTCCTTATTTATCTTAGCGATCTTTTCCGACTTCAAGAATCGATCAACCAACACATACAACTCTACACCGATGCCCAAGGTGTTAATCAGTCGCGCCGAATTGTCTACCGGCTCCGTGCGCCCATTGGTATGACCATTGCCATTGCCATTGGCATGACCATTGGCGTGACCATTACCATTGGCGTGACTATCGCCATTAGCGCTGCCATTACTTGCGCCATCAACTTCGACATTGGGGCCACCCGACTTCGCACGCGAGATTCCAATCGGCGATTCTTTGGGATCAGCCGAAGCGGGACGAGAAAGGATGAAACTACTCTCCGGTGAATTGCATTCCTTGGCGCAAATCTTCCGGAATACGTTTGCCGGACAGAACCATGAATAAAGCGATCCCTCTGTGACGGGATTGTCATCCCCGTCTACCGTACCGCCCACAGACTCAATCTCATTGACTTTTATCGTCATGGGATATTGCACCTGTGGGCCAAATCTGCCCGTGCTCTCGTAAGAACGTGCTGCAGCTTCGATGATTGTTATGGTTATATCCGTGTCGTGCGTCTTGCTGTGCTTGGCGTTGAAATATGGATGCCTATCTGCCATGATTAGTCCTTCTGAGTGAGTGTGTGTGCTTCTTTTTGCTTCTTCTTTTCTTCCTTAATGCGCTCCGTCTCAGCAGTGTTTATCGTATAGCTTTCCGTCCCTTCTATGGTAATTGCATCGTCAAGTACGTCACCTGTTTCTCTGCAATATTTCAATGCTTTAGCGGTGTCGATTTCAACAGTTTCAGGAATGGTTGTAATCGCCGCAGGGCAAGATGCTCTAAGCTCTTCCAGTGCCCGTTCCTCGTCTATAATGACCAAATGCTTGCGCGACATTCGTTTAATCGTGCCCGTCGGGAAGTGCATTGTTTTTACAGAGGCTTTCTTGTTTTGGATAAACTTCCGCGCAATGCTCTCATTCCACGCAACTCGCCTCGCGTGAGTCTTGTTCAGTTCGCGATTAGTATAGTCTTCAGCCTCGGCCCGAGCCTTATCGATGTGCCTCTTGGCTTTTGCCTTTACGCTATTCTCTTTGGCGCGATAGTAATCCAGTCGCCTAAGGATGTCCGGCATATCGTCATCCTGTAGCAGTGGCACTATGTGGTCATTGGGCGCACCCATATCAAATTCATCGGGCAGCGTCTCATCGTCAGTAAGGTCTACTATTTCGTCATCCATGCTCTTTCGCAAATTCCCTTTCCAAGCTAATTAATTTGGTGTGGTAATTATCCTCATGCTGGAAAATCACTCCCATCACTACTGAAATCCCATACATCAAAACCAGTATCGCCAATTGCTCTGAATCTCCAAATACTTGAGCACTTTCTACATCGATCAGCTTTTCGTAGTTGTCGGGAATAGCCACGTCAAGCGTCTGATCAACATCAAAGGGCGCAGATGATTTGAAAATTATTTCACCATTCCTCGTAACAGCAGTATCGTATTTATCGAAGTCGCTGAAGAATTCCAGTAATGTCATTTCATCTCCCAGATAAAACAGAGGGGGGAGGCTTTGATACCTCCCCCCTCTCACACAAATTAGATATCGTGATTAGAACGCTGCCGTTAAGCTGCTCAGTGCCGTGTGTCTTTCACGGTGACCAGTTATGGGCGCACCCTTGAATATTTCGGTGACGGCATTGTACGCACTCCACATATTGCGAGGCGCAAATGCTTCGTGGCGAGGCTGATGCCACTCTTTATGCACGCGAGGTAACTGTTGCGGCTTAACCACGCCGTGACCATACAGTAATCCTGTGTATTCGTAGAATCGATTGTCATCCATCTCTACGCTCTTCATCGATTCCATTTCCTCTTCGGCGTGCTCAGTGGTTGCCTCCCACTGATTCAACACGGCCCATGCAGCCGCTTCAACTTCCGTTGCTTTATGAGGCGTGTGCATGCCGGACCAGTGCACATCGGCATCGGCCATCATCATTCCATTATTGCACCAGACTACGCAATTGGATCCGTAGAAATGATTGGCCACCTGTTTATTGTGAGACCCCATTGCCTCGAAGGACAAACCCAAGTCCTTACCGTCTTTATATAGGCGATGCTGGATGAGCATTTCATCCTGAGTTGAATTGACGTAATACGAGGCATTCTCGCTCTGATAATGATCGGAAATAGATCCGACCACTTCGTCGCAGATGCGAGCCATCTTTGAAAAGGATACGGGCGCGTAAGTGGCAGTACGTTCTGCTGTGGTGGGTATGGCGTCAAACGCCTCACGAGTTACCGCGTTCTTTGCGGATCGTGCCATGGTGATCTCCTTTTGGAGAATTATGGGACGGCGGCAGACAGGATTAATCTCCCCGAACCCCCACGCTAGTCGTGAAGGTTCTTAATGCCGTCTGCCGCCCAAGGTGCAATGAGGCTCCCCACCTCTATGCACATCCCAATGAGTGAGTGTGTGTGTGAAAAAGTGATCTAACTATATAAAAAAATATATAAAACGCATAACTTGGTCAAGGTAAAAATGCTTTTAATATAACTTTTTAATCAATATTATGATGCCTATACGCCATATACTGCACATGAGAGCAGTGTTTTTATTGTACGTTTGTTGTGGGGGTAAGTCAAGAGAAACTATTTGAATCGGATAAAATTAAACTGATTAAGCTAATCGCGCAGCACTGGCAGCGTTCCTCCTTCTCCTACCGCCAAAGCACCCGCATCGTTTCCTTCATCGTCCATCATTGGGAAGCACCACGTTTCATCATCCAGACAGAAGACCACGGGCTGATGATGAAACCCAATCTCATCAGCAGTCTTCTTATCCATGTAAGAAACTTTTGTAATGGTTTTTCCTAATAAGTGATCCTTTGCCTCTTTAATCCATTCGCCTCTGGTCATTTTATTTCTCCTTTTGTAGGTATACTGTTTGCTGCTTGTCCTCGTTGTTGCAATGTGGACACACGTCTATATCATGGTGAAAGACATCATCGCACATGAGGCAATGAACTTCGACAGCATTTATATCCACGAGACCGTTGATTGTGTCATCTATCATACTAATTTCCCACCGATCATAATTTTTATAGATAAAAACCGTTTCATCGCCCTTGTGTCCACGGCTCTTTGCTACTGTGAGTTGGTGCATCAACTCATCGAGCGTCATTGTAATTCATCCTTAGGGTAAACTGTTTTTTTATCGTAGAGATACGGCAATTTTTCATTGTCCTGTAAGAAAAAACCTTGATCATCTGCATCTGGCGCATGGCCTATAAACAGGGGTTTACCGGCATCCTCCCAACACTTTTCGTGGTATAGGCTAAATTCTTCTTCCAGACAGAAGATCACGGCCATACCGAGTCTTCCATAGCCATCGTATTCGCCCTTGAATAGCTGACCATCTTCAGTGGCAACAATGCCATACTTCATCCATTCTGTAGCGGCATCCGTTGAATAACTACTGCGGAGACTGAACCCGCACTTATTGCATTGCCATGAAAAGAATCCCATGTGCGGTCACTCCCTATCTTTTATAGATGTCAAGTCTATTGAACCGCCCATAGAACCCTCTTCGCCTGTTTCAAATGAATCCTCCCATGACTTGATCGATGGCCAAGCTACTACGCACTCGTCCGTTATAGTCAAGACTCGGCCCGAGTGCATGATGAGTATGTCGACCATGCACATTCCTCCGGTCTGGTCGGTATGGATCGACCGGACATACTCTGTCCCTTTATTGTCGTTCCTCGCAGTGCCGAAGGGTCTGTCCTCTGGTTTAATTTTATCAAACTGTGGCATCATTTACCTCTTTGATTCCTCCCACTACCATCTCGTCAAAATCATAGCAGACCTCGATGGCACTATTGGGCACGCCAAATGACATTTCATACAATTTTTCTGTTAATGCGTTGTGTCCATTCTCCCAGCAGAGGCAGTTGTCGATTTGGATGCATTTGCGCTCCTTTTCAGAAAGATCCTGTGGAGAGAACTTTATCTTGAAAGATGCACTGATAGTGACACCACAATCAGCTTCTAATTGTTTCATGCAATCTCCTTTTTTTGGGGCCATGGAATCGTCTTTGGTGTCTCGTTTGTTTCGCTTTTAAATGATGGCGTAGTAATCTGGAAGCATTTTACTGTGTATTCACCTTCCGATAAGCGATAGCGAAACTCATTCACCGCAATCTCGATTAATTCATCGGGATCTGTTCCAACTGGCGCTTCAACGCCAACAAAGCTATCCAACTCAAAATCATATGTGGCCATGGATTGTTTCATGCAGCCCCCTTTCATTGGGTTGCTTTGGTAAATTCTTTTAGCCACTCTTCGTTGGTTATTTCGGTGTCTTCGACGTTTTCGATGCCTTTATATGAGCAAAGGTCTATCGGGACTAAGCCGCTTCGGTAAATCGTCACCTCATTGATAGTGGGATCCTCTTCAAATACCTCTGCGATGAGCCGCAAATATTGGATAGCTTCTTCGACTGCTTCTTTTTTATTCATAGCGGAACCTCTGTTTCTTTTGGAGTAATTATCTCTCCATCATCACTGAGCGTCATTGCCGTAAATCCTACATGGGCCACGGCCCAATAATGACCATCCCACTCTAATAGATCGCTCACGCTCATACTACGCGCCTGTGATTGATGCCCAGTAAAGTCAGGGAAAGTGTTATTATCAATTCGCTGCATCTTTACGAAGGCGTTTTCGAGGCTATCGGCCAGAATGGTTCCCACATGGCGATAGTGGCGCATCTCTATGGGTTCCTTGATATTGAAGAACCGAATGCCGTGTAGACTATCGTCGTCGGCGTCTAATTGATGGATCTTAAACCTTGGCATTCATGATGCCTCCTTTTGGAAGTGCTAAACGGGATATACTTGATCGCCCGATATTCCTTTAACCGTTTCTGAGTAAATGTTTATGTATTCCATGTGCAGTAAGTCGTCGATCTCCAGTTGCCCTTGAACAAAATCATAGATCTCTTCATTGGTGGCGCACCTCCTTAAATCTTTGTCGGTGCAAAAATAGTCAGATAAAAAAACTGTATATTGGAACATTGGGGTGTCATCACATCGCATCGGCAAAGCCCCGTGCCATATTTTCTTTTGCTCTATCATATTTTCGATTTCTTCCTTCGCTTGAACGGTGACTGTCGATAGTCTCCTTCCGCTTTGAATACATCGCGATCTATGCGGAGGTCTACGGCTCCTTTCTTGGAATATTCCTTTCCCGCGTCATGTAGCGCGAATTTGTCGTTGTAGATAAACACGGCTGGGCCCTTTGACTTTGGGCCGCGAGTGCGGAGATAGAGCATATCGTCATCCAGTAGATGCCCGTCTTTATAAGCCCTTTTTTTGATTAGATCATAGCCGTCTTCATTCAACTGATTCTTCACGTGATAGAGCAGTCGGCTTTCAGCGGTGCCCCACTCTGAGGTTGCGTAGGTAGGGTCGCCTTTTTCTTTGGTGATACGGCACGTATTCTCATTGATCATTTCAATCTTCATAGATTGTCCTTTCCCAGATCTGGGAATTACCAGTTATGTTGCGGTAGATCGTCATATACCTGACCATCACAATCAAGATTCATCCAATCAGCATCAGAGTGAGTTGCTCTCTCCATTAGATTTATAAACGCTGGTGAAAACTCTGATTTTTCATAGGCTTCTTCACACCATGAACAGTGCCGGTTTACCCAAATCCAGTAACCACCCTCACCCTGCTTTTTATGCCCTGCCGGGGCTATGTCTTCGCTGTTTCCATCCATGCAATCGCGCAGTAGTTTGTCATCTTTTTCTGTGATGTGCGCCGTGCTTACATCGATGTATTTGTAGGTGATAGGGAATGAAGTCCACTTCTCTGCTGTTTCAGTCATGGGTAATGCTCACGATCTCATTGGCAGGGATGTGCTCCGCGAAGGCATCCAATGCCTCGTCTTCGGAATCAGCGGGTATCTTAACTGTTGTGTGTTGTAGTTCTGGAAGAATCGCTTTGAAGTCGAGATATTCGATTGTATAGATGTGCTTCGGTGATTCATTGGCATTCCATTCAGCCATATCTTTGCACCTCGTCTGTCTCGAACGCGTCTTTATCGTATTCCTCCATTACTTGTTCTTCTATCTTTTCCATCTCCTTTTTGCCTATTTCATCTGTCACTTCTACGTTGCCGAACATGACCTTTATGGTATCTATCTGAGGATACTCTGGCGGCGATCCACCTGAATAGCCCCAAGTTGCAGGGATGTATCGGCCCGAAACTTCGGCTTCGATGACCAATGAGGTTTCGGTGTCCATTTCAAATACCATGATGTGTCTCCTTTAAGGGCATCGAACGGCATAGCCGGAACATGCCTTCTATGAATTGCTTAACATGAAAGCCGCAATCCTCGACCTCTTCTTCTGTTTCAAAGGGATCTTCGCCATCGGCTTTTGCTGATAGAATCATACAATACCACCCGTCTTTTTCACTTGGTAAACTCAGTCGAATCTTGTAGTCTCGGCCCGAGTCTTCTACGTAGCCACAGACATCGGCATACCATCCGTCTTCCGAATAGTCGAGCTTCACTTTCCCGAACCGCGAATCTTTAATGGTTTTTGGAATCCACTTAAATATCATTTCACTTTCCTTTCATCTGTTCTGCAAGGTCATATTTGCGAATGAAGCAGGGATCATCTTTGCCCCCGTCATATATCACGATGTTGAGTTTCCCCTCATAGACTTCGATCCCCATTGTGCACACCTGTTCTTCCCCTTTCCATATTATCGAGTTGTGCCAATCTCCATCGTTGACTGTTTCAGCCCTCACGCAAGGCGCGTAATCTTCACTTGCCTTGTCTCTAAGCGTGCCTAACAACCACTCCTTTTCCTTTTGACCATTGAGGTGATTCTTAAAAAATGAACGAATGAGGTTTTTCTTCTCTTCTGTATCGTTCATGCGATCAAGGCGTCGTGGTAACGTAGTCTCGGCCACCTCATTAAGTAGCAGTTTAGATTTTTCTATTACTGATCCGATGACTCCGTCTGCCACATGGGTCTCTTCGCGTGAGGTAATGGTCCTATAAATGTCTCCCACCTCTTCATACCAGTCGATCCATCCCTCGAACAAAGAGTCCGTTCCTTTACCGTCCACATCAGTTGCATCCAATAAGAGACTTTCAACGACGTCCTCACTAATATTTTTGATGTTCCAATCATCTATCACTACTGAGCCTCCTCGACTTGGTGGATGGAATGGAATTCAGCGGCCAGATCATTGGAAACCGGACGCTTATAGGTCTGTGACTGCTTCTTACTATTCTTAAATATTAGATTTTCGATCTTCGTGTCGCGGTAACATATCCGACACTTGGCACAGGCCGATTTCAACTCGAATTTGCCCGTATGCTCTGGACAGACGAAGTCCGAATCGGTGATGTCATCGGGGTCTTTGATCGTGGCCAAACGCGCCCAAGGGTGAGCCTTATGCGCCTCGCGCAGCTGGTCGGGGTTAGCCGGATCACCGGACAGCCAGACGATCAGATTATCTGGACGGGCCGACAACGGATCGAGGAGATGGAAGGATCGGGTATATATTGCCATCTCCACATCGGGAAATGCACTGGAAGCCTCTACGATAGCCACAGCATGATCTTCGCTGATCACATCGCCGCTCCAGTGCCAACGCCACAGCGGCCCCTGCTTGACCATGCGTCGAAGGAGTGTCTCGTCAATGTCGCTGAACGTAGAGCGCAGCCGCGCCTTCTTGAGGTTGACGATCTTGCGCTCGTGCTGATCGACGCTGAACTGTATAAGTCGCTTGAACTGCTCGACCAGTGCTTCGATATTGCCATCGATCAGATGCATCAACAGCACCCATGTGTTTCGCGCCTTCACTCGGTCCGAGCTATCCATAGCGGCCTGACCGAAGAGCGTATAGCACATGGTGATGCAAAAGGCAGTCGCTGCCGGACACGAATAGCCTGCTAGGAAGCCCACACTGTTCTTGTGGTCTTTCCATAAGCCAATCTTACTGTCGCAACTGGCCTTGAGATCAGTGGGACTCTCAGCGACGATCTGCGGGTAGTCCTTGACGAACTGCTCGTAGAGCTTCGACAGAGCTAATAGCGGTAGATTCCGCATAAGACCTCCTGTGAGTGAGTGAGTGTGTGTGTGGCATACAAAAAGGGACCACCTTTTCAGGCGATCCCTTCAATTCCCAGATCTGGGAAAGAGCTTATTTAGGTGGGGTGCATTTCATGGCATTGCCAGAATCGAGAGTAAGTGGTCCCGCATCATATGCTTTCACGTATCCCATTAGTCCTTTCTCTAATGCTTTAGGGTCTGTAAGCAAGGCTTCATTAGCATTGGCCACTGCTTCATCTGGGTTTTCCGCTTCAGTATCACACCAGTAAGTCAGGCAGACTTCATATCCTTTAGTCATTGGAAAAATAATCCCTTTTGATTCTTATTGAGATGCAGTCGTGTTCATTTAGTAAATAGCGTTTTGCTTTATCTATATGAGATTTATTGGCATTATTTCTTGCGTGAATTGTAAATCTACCTCCATCCATAGAGAGAGAGTCGGGTTCCCCTATCCATATATGATCTGTTTTGTAAATAGGTTCCATATCTTCTGCATTCATGTGTTAGCTCTCCGTTCTAAATGCCGTTTGGTAGACATAACCCCCATTGGTCACACAGCGAATGAAGTTCACGAATTTGGATTTGCCGTGCTTTGTGATTTTAAGAATGTGAGAATCGGCCCTGCCGAGATCAGATATTTTACCCCAGTTTAATAGATTGTGGCACTGCTCTATCCACTTGGATAGAGTTAGGTCTTCAGAAGGATTAAACCCATTGAGCCATCCCTTGCGATCCCACAGATACTCTGGCCTTGTGCGGTGAAGGATCATTCGAGCACCGAATGCATCTATGCCCTGCTCTAATTCCACGAATTTTATTCCCCACGCCAGTCCGTTATGGTGATCCCAATCGAACTGATCGGAAGGCACTTCTTCTACAACGATGTCATCTATTTCAGGCCACGAATGAATCGGATAGTAGATTTCAGATTGGTTCATATTATCTCCCAGAGTCGTAAAAATGAACGTCAAAAGCGTGATAGGGTTCGGTATACCAATTTTCATTGCTCAATAAGAAAGACAGACACACGCCCCATTCATGTGGTCCCCCCTCGAAGCTGACACAATGAGCGGCACTGGTATAATACTTCGCATCTTCTGGGGGTCGATAGGATACATCTTCAGCTGCGTATCCATACTCATTGGCGAAGTCCTGTAGGATTTTATGTAGCTTCTTAGCCGCATCGGCTTTGCGGACATAGTTATTTAGGCGAGCAATCTTCTTGAGATAGGGCAATGGAATGCCGCGCCATGTACCAACGCAGTAGTTTATGTTTTCGGTGTCAGAATGGTTCATCCCTTCTTTGACTCCCTCCAATTCGGTCCATCATTCCACTTGCACTTTTTTTCCATTTCATTGAAATGCAGTTGGTGATGTGCGGCCAATATCGACAGCATAACTATCCTCATTGACTGATAGGTATCGTAGTCATCGTAAATAAACCACTCGTTTTTTGTTTTATAGCTTGATAGCACAGAGTGGATCGAATGCTCTAATCTTCTGGCTATCGAAAAAACCTCGTTAAGTGGAATGGTCCAGAAACCTTGTATTGGGAATGGACATCCACTGGCCCATTGCTTAATTCGCTTTGCTGGATTGGTAGAAATGCCAATTTTCACATGGAAAGGCGGTATCCATTTATCGGCATCGGGATAACTATCAGTGACGGCTTCGTAAAGTTTGATCATTTTTTCTCCAGTGCCTTAGATAGGTGGTGATTCCACTCACTGAGATCCACCGACATATTAGAGAGGCCAACTTTCAAATCATCGAATTCTTCTTTAGCCACGGACTGGAGATGTTCGATGTCTTCGTCGCTTCCATCGACCTCGATACCCCAGCAGCCTACACTTTCCATTGTTGCAGATAAAGGGGTCGAAATGCCATCTTGTTCCTTAGGAGTGAATACAGCCGATGCTTTGACTCCTACAAACCATCGCTCGCCTTTGCTGATTTCCATAGCTCGTTGGTAATCCAGAAAAAGGGTTTCCCTATTGTCATCATAGGCTTCATTGGGAGAATGGTAATACCGACACTGTCGATTCAGGTTGAGGTTTGGTTCATGTTCTGTACGGTCAATGCAGTTCTTCGACCATGTGTTGTCGAATCGTCCAACATCGCTCATGTCACAGAATCCATCGTTCTCAACAGAATATGAGAGGGCTTTAAGTGTATTCATCTTCACTCCTTTTTGGGCATAAAAATACCGGTGGCCTGTCAGATGACAGTGAACACCGGCTCGGTCCGAGGAATGTCGTTTAGTCTATAGGTTCGTGGGCTTACCAATCCCCTTGAAGTTGTAATTGCCCTGCCTTATCTGCTGATGATCGGCATCCTGTGCTTTTTTATAATCCGAATGCTTCATCTCTTTATCCTTACAGTCCATACAGATGTCTTGCTCATTGAACATGGACCTCGTATGGATATTGGTTTCAGTGGAACATCTATTGCAGATCATAACTCGCACCACACCTTTTTCTTTTTATCGTAGTAATCCATCCGAACAGCACCCGCATTTGGCATACCATAATCTGACAGTGGACCGAATGCTACATCCTCATCTTCGCTTTCAAGTCCATCCCAGATGCCGATGTAGTATAGTTCATCATCGCCATCGTAGAGTTGAAACGTGTCTCCTGTTCCTTGGTCTAGAGATGCTTTCTGGTCATCGGTGATATTTCGTGGGCCATATTTGACGTACTTAGCTTTCTTACCCCATGTGGCATCTTCGATGTAGCTATGGGTAATCTTCCATGCCATTAGTAATCCTCCATAAGGTTAATAGAGAGAATGTCGGAGATGGATTCACCTGTGTCTTCACCCCATTGCTCTCGTGGCGCTAATCTCTGCCCCGAATTATTGTAGTCGGTCCCACACTTGCAGGTATTGATAAAGCCTGCAAGGGTCACCTTCTCTCCACACTTACACAGACCTACAGCGTGATCAGTGTAGGTGTGGGTATAGGTCGTGATGGTGGGGCCAGTATAGCCTTCCATCTTCCCTGCTCGACAGAGGGCTAAGTTTTCAAGTCCCGCCGGATACATAGCGGACTCATCGACTACGCCGTTTTCATCGCAGTTGAAGCTGAACCCGCTTCCACCCTTGCCTTCCCATATGAGGCCATACTCTTCTACCGTTACCCGCTCACGCTTGTGAATGATTTTCATTCTTGTCCTCCAATGCTCGGTCCGAGTGATCGGTTATTTGTCTCAAGATACCATTGATCAGCGCACCTTCTATTGTGCTGTCGTGTTCCCACGGAATGGCTGGGAAGTTGGTTTCTTTAATAATATCAAGGTCCGCTTGTGTCAAATATACGGTGTGTGGAATTAGGGATTGGGTCATTGTATCCTCCTATGTGTGGGATGTCCATCCATCTACCTTAAGCTCTCCGCTCATGATAAGGTCAATGGACGTGTTCATAGCTATTTCTTTCCACCTTTTCTTAGATGGCCCATGATAGATTAAGCCGCCGACCATATTCGGTGGTTTATTTTCGCAGTAGTTCGCCGGATTATACCACCTTTCCCAATTGAAATCGTAGGTAGAATCAACCTTAAAGCTTAAAAAAGAAGGATATAAAATCGTCAAAGCATCACCGACGGCGAATGAGGCGAGTAGACGAGAGATGCTTTCATTTTCCTTTACATGGGGCGACAGTTCTCTTTCCCATGCCAAGGCATCGATTAATCGATCCTTTTCGTCGTCAATTAGGGGATTAAACAGAACCCCTGTTGTCTGCTGCAGATCAGTGGTCATGCTTCACTCCTTTCTTTAATTTGCTCTTTGTCATTGTGAATCATCGTCCATTAGATGGTGAGCGATCCATTCGCCATCAATAAACTCTTCTGTTTCTCCCGTAGTAAATTCTTTCCATTGGGTAGTAGGGTAGTAGTCCTCTACCCTACTTAAAGCTATGTCGAAATCGTCGGCTTCTTCGACGTGGCGTTCTTCTATTGTCCCAGAACTGTCCATATTAAACTCTTTGCACATTTCAGCAGATGGCCCAGCCGCTTGTATATTGATTACGAAAAAAGACATATGATATTCCTTTCCCAGATCTGGGAAAGGGGGTGGGATTGCTGCCCCACCCCCTTTCTTTGTGTGTTAAGCGTATTCGAGGTGCTTTTCGAGTAAGGACATTTCACCCTCGCTCAGTTCGTTCTGCGCCATCCGCTGAAGCTCAGAGAGCCTTCGATGGATCGAAGATCGCATATCCAGCACGGCGTGGCTGTGGGGTCCGTAGACCCGCTCCGTCAGGTTGATTAATTCTATCTTCTCTTCGTTGGTCATTAGTTTTTCCTTATGACGAAACATAGACCAGCCTCGAATTATTTTTCTCGCTGCGATGCTGGATTTCTCCCATGGCCTGTATGGCAATGGCACGATTTGATTTAGTCTTAGCTATATGTTGCAAGCTAGAGTCGGAATACTCATAGATCTCATACTCCGGTGTATCAGCAATGACTCGTCGCAACATAGTTGCAACTCTCGTTGTCCTACTCATTAGAATGATCTCCCAACGAAAAAGAGCCTCTGTCAGATGACAGTAGGCTCTGTGTGATTCAGTGAGTGTGTGTGTGAAATGACATTTACGCGGCCTTGCTTATCTCCTTTGCAAGACGGTTACGCTCTTTATGAGCACCTACATTAACGCCAAGCCGCTGATCGAGCAGGGCTAACTGCTCTACTGCGCTTCGATTATTACGTTGCTCGGTCCGAGTGATCGAATCTTTTTGCTTCTGGGTAAGATTATCCATTATAAATCTCCTTCGTTTAGTGGCCGTAGTTATATCCTATGTAGACCGTCCCTTGACTGCCTACAATCCCGCCCTCGTGACTGCCACAGCAGCCTTGATTTCTCTTGCACTCAAACTCCGCTACCTCGCTCGGCACCCATGATCTGGCGATGCGAAGATTGTCGGCATTGTCTGCCTCATAGAAAGTCTCAAGAAGAAACTCCCCGACTCTGAGGATTTCTTCTATCGTATACCCCTTTTTTTCAAGGTCAATATTAATTGCATTTCTAAAATTGCTCATCGCCAATGATACCGATCTGTTTCTGAATCCCAGTCTTCTTCCCGCTTTATTTCCCATGCTTCCACTTCCAAATGGCTCATTGGACGTTCGTGATCGAATGCAAGATCTCCCTGTTCAGGTCTATGGTGGTTTTCGTAAAACTTGATCAGTTCAGAGTCAAGATGATGCCAATTCATATGGTCTCCATTTTGGACAACCTTGAAATATCCTTCATAACTAGGCAGTCTTCCTTTCTCGCGGCAGGTTCTATTTTGAAAGTTAAGCCTTTCCATTTGTTCTATGTGGGCTTCCATTTCGACCATTATTACGCGGAAATACTGCACTCTCTCTTCGTAAAAATCATCAAAATCTTTAAGCTCCTTCTCTAATCTTTGCACTTGTTTTACGAGTGGGAATGCAACTAAGGCCCACCACCAACTTCTAAACCTATCCCAAGCGTCCGGCGTGCATGTGACTTCAAACCATTTCATACTGTAGCCTCTGCCGTTTTCCCAGATCTGGGAATCGGATCCCAGAATGGTAGATAGTCCACAAGTTCTTCGTATTGCTTCCAGTGCTCTGGACGCCTGTCTATTAAGACGCAGAGTTCTCCCTTGTTCAATCCTCCGCTGAGTATGTGGAAGAATGCGTCATTGTGCTTAACTTGAAGGAAATTACGGGCGCGTGGAACCCACAGATTGGCTCCCATAAAGACGAAGGTTCCCTGCGTGCTAAGAGCTTCAGCATACTGGTAATAGTCTCGATAATCCGTATTCCATTCTTCTTTGTTAATTACCGTTCGCTCGTGATCGACGTACCGAATTGTTTCCTGTAATTCCTTCCAACGCCAAACCACATTATCCGGTAACCTCTCTTCCGGAATCCATATTTGTTTTCGATTATTCTCTGCGTAATCCCACCTTTCGCGCAGAGTTAAGACATCTATGGGAACGCCTTTGTCGCTATCCCAATAGGACCTAGAGCAATTAAAGACCAAAATTGATGCCTCTCTAATGTCGGCCAAAGTAATCATCGACTCTTGCAACCAGTCGTTAATGGAACTAAACGACATGAAGACCTTATTCATGGTCGAGTCTCCTTCCTTTATGCTTGGAAGATCGCCCTTGGGGATCTTCGCGTTTGGTGCCCTTCCCGAATCGTTGGGTTGGGCGAGGTATGGGCCGACGCGTCTTCATCAGAAGCTCGGCCCGAGAGATATCGCGGGACACGCTAATCCTCCTTCTCAAGAAATGTCGATATAGGACAGTTCATTCAAGCACTGGAAGATGGTATAATCTCCCTCGCTGCCTGCGAATACCTGTGGTGACGTCATTTTCAGACTGTCCTTGAGATACAGCATCACCCTATCGGTGTGGTGATGGCCGAATATCCACCTCTTTGGTTGGTGAATGTCGTATAAAGCTTGCAAAAGCTGACTCGTTCTACTGCCTTTGCCCTCAATTCCAAGCTCTTGCAAGATCATTTGTGGACAGTCGTGTGACGCGACGTAGTCAGGCCGCGCCTTTTCATACTCGTCAATCACAAGGTCGCCCTCGGACCGAGTAAGTTGCTCGTCGGCCCACCAGTCTACGCCCTCAACGCGCAGGGCTTTGTCGGTGGACTCCGCGCCTCGAATGAGAAACCACCCCTCATGCATACCCCAATTGCGGCGGCAGGGATGCTCCACGCTGTAGTTGTCGTGATTTCCCCCCACAAAGATGTGGGAAGGTCCATTGGGCAGTGCAGAGTAATCCAGATTCATGTCGCCCAGCTGTATAGATCTCGGCACATCTCGAATAAGAGACAGGTAGTCTCCTATCCGACCATGCACGTCACCGATCAGTCTCATTTGATTTGTCCTTTGTTATTCCGTCTGCGGTATAAAATGATTGCAAGTTCACAGCAATTGAGGCCAACTACAGTGAGAAAGGATACGACAGCGATAGCTCCGACAAGGTATAGCCAGAATTCAAGAATGGTGGGTGGTCGATCTACGAATGGCATTTTCTATACTCCTTTTTTAAGGTGCTGGGAAATAGAATGGGCTATCTCGAACACCTCAACCTCACGATCATGTGCTTCATCTTGTTGTTCGGCCAAAGCCAATGCGTCTTGTTGGATACTATGGGGCGTGCAGTATCGGTCATCTGCGTCCAAATAAATTGCAGTGCTGCAGAATTCTGCCAGTTCGCATTCCTTTATTTGCCCCTGCCACAGCGCCATGTCGGGGGACCAGTAAAAGCTTTGCGCCGGACAGAGGTAGATACGCTCTCGCGATTCGATCAATGTCGTTCCATGTGAGGTCGAAGAGACTGGATGACGAAAGAATTCTTCGGAGGGCAAAGAAGCACAGGCAATATCTGTCCAAGCGATGGTATCTTCCGGCAGTCGTTCATCTTCTTCGACAATGATCCGAAATATCCTTTCAGGTATCCACGAATCACGATCACGCCGAATAACCCCGATGGCGCTTTTGCACGTAGTAGTAGGTTTCATAGTTCTCCTTCCACTGTCAGATGACAGTTGGGAATTCCCAGAACTGGGAAATCGTTATGATGCGGTGTATGCGTCCGATAAGACGCGGTCAATGGAATGAAGGTGACGGACCAAGATGCGCTCCGTTATAGGAAGCTCCGCAGGGTCGATATCTCGTGTGTCCATAAGGGACGATTCCACTTTTTGCCGAATGTTCCACATGATACTTTTCTTCAGTGAAGCCTTTTCTTCTTCGAGTCTGGCGATGTCCTGTAGGAGGATTTGTTCGCGTTTAGTTGTCATTTTTACCCTAACTGGCTCATGGTTGTGACCGACTCTGCGAGCGGAATGTCCCTGTCTCCGATAGGCCCTGCGTCCCTATGCGAGTATTCGCATTCATACCAACGCTCGAAGTCCAAGCATACACTGTGAATCCTTGAGTCGGTGACGCCATCCATAAGGAGGTGGAACTGATGCCTCCACCATGAAACTTGATCAGTGGACAAAAAGGGGTCGATATCGCACTTTGCCCTGAGATAGTAGAAGAATGTGACGATTGTCATTATCTCTTTCCTTTCGTGGGATACGCCGACAATCTCGAATGAGATTGCCCTCGCTCTTACCGCGAGGCGGTCGAATAGACCAAGCACGCTAGCCCTACAAGCACAGCCCTTTCTTCGCCCAGAAAGCGTCCTCGAATGCATCCTTGACGAACTGTTCGACCCTTGGGCCGAAGTGGATCTTGAACTTGTCCATCATCAGATCGATTTCACTCTCGATCTTTTCATAGGAGGGAAAATTCTCCAATCGGAACCCGTCCATATCCGTATCCCCGTAGGCATCTTCGGAGATAGCGGTCACAATGAAGTCACCTCCGATGACCTCACAGATCAAACGGACAGGGACTTCCGATCTTTCGATCTTGATCGGAGTCGATCCGTAGTCGTCATACGAACCGACCTCGGTTATTTTTTCCACCGTGCGCATGGTGTCGCACTGCAATATGTCATCGGTCATTTTCTATACTCCTTTTCCCAGATCTGGGAATGTGATCTGGTGCTGATGTGCGTTGGGTTACCCCTTTAGCGATGGGGTGCAATCGGCTGAAATTAGCGACCCATTTAAGGCAGAAGGTCAGCCTGCCCACCATAAGCACGATCCATACAGTTACCATCAGCACCAGATCCAGTAATGTTATTCAGCGGCCCGTTTCTGAGCCTCTCGGAGACAGTAAGGTGAAATACTCCGCTTTGATTTTTGCTTGAAATTCCACATGGGATGGAATGAGCGTTCCTCGATGGACGCCCCCTTATCCCGACCCTGACGCTTCCTTTCCTTATCTACGCGAACCTGTTCCGCATAGTCCTCTTGAAATTGCTTGAGCATCTTGTCGATCTTATACCAACTAAGACCGAACTTTTTGGACATCATCTGTTTATCCAGTGCCGAAAACTGACGCACCTCAAGCTGTGCATCGGGATCGGACACTCGAACTGTTTTCTTCGCAGCCTCATACATTTGCTTGACGTGCTGCGAATCGATGAACTCATGTAGCTGCATATACGATACTCCTGTGATGATTTAATAATTGGCTTCCCAAGACTCGAACACACGAGTTTCACGGGGGGAGCCACCCCCCACTCATCGGCTGGGAAAGCCTCGGCTATGAAACGGCCTCGGCCTCGGGGCGCAAACGCAATCCTGCACCGACCATATCGAAGCCGCGCCTGTCAGCTTCGATTGCGTTCGCGTAATAATTGTCTACATGCACGATGTAGAGCGACCTACGAGTGACAAAGGTTATAAGATCCCCCTCGCCACGAATGGTATCGGTGACATGGCCCGTCAGAGCGACCTTGCTCTGCGGAAGTGGAGTGCGGCCAGACTCCGCGAAGTCGATATCGACCTCGACAAACACCCGACCCGAATCTAGCGCCGGAGCAGGGAAAGCCGATTGACAGATAACAGTATTCTTCTGGCCCATTACGAGCCCTCCTTTGAGATAATTCCCAGATCTGGGAAACGAACCAACACAGGACGCAATGCCATGCGCCCCACTGAACGCCGAACTATAAGGACGATGCCGCCCTTATACCCTACGACTACATCAATACATCTACACCTATAACGAGTCCCATCTAATACAGAGAGAGACACCGTCAAAGCTTTAAAGACCAACCGCCCCACACGAATCCTATCAACCGACATAGTGACAGTCGGCCATATGGTTACCAGTGGGAGCAACAACAGAATGGTGAACGGTAATAGCTCACCGATGATTTCATTCATAATTTCTCCTATTACAAAGACACGGAATGACAAAGGAAACCGAATGACAAAAGACACCGAATGACAAAAGACACCGAATATCGAATGATCCAGTAGGTAAGACACACACCTGTATACACTACATACACAGATCGAAACGACATTTCAAAGCGGTGTGCAATTCCCAGAACTGGGAAAGTGGAGGGAGAGAGCGAAAAAAAAGAGCGCGAAAAAAAAAGAAAAAAAATTATACCGCTTGCGTATCAAATCGATACGCAAGCGGTATTTATACGGGCGACTATGTGCGGCGTTTACTTCGCCGCCTTCGCCGCTTTGCGCGCAATACCCTTTTTAGCGGCGCGACTCTTAGCTTGTTTCTTCGCCGCCGCTTGCAACTTCGCGGCGTCTCTATCGACTGATTCGACTACTTCTACCGCCGCCGCCTTCGCCGCCGCTACTGCGATAGGCTCAAGTCCCTTCGCCGCCGCATTCGCCCGTATAGCTGGCGCTATGATCGACTGGCGGAGTTTGGAGTCGATGTAGTAGGTATCGCCCGATACCTTGATGTGAGTAGCGCGGTATAAAGCTTTGTTTGTCTTTTCTAAGTCGCCGTTCGCAGTAGCCAATAATGCCTCTAGCTCTGTGATCCGTTCGCGCAACTTCGCGGATGCCTCTAGCACACTATCTGGCGCGCCGCCTTCGCCTTCGCCTTCGCCTTCGCCGCCTTCGCTGACTGGGTATTGCTTGGACAATTCATCGGCAAAGTTAGGTTCGACTGGCGCGACTGGCTTATGATAGTCACGCAATGCACTGACTACCGTTTTTTGATTGACGATATCGGCATCAATAAACCCCTTGACAAAATCGTCGGCGTCGTTATTCGCCAGTGCACAAGGGAAAGCGGTACGCAACTTCGCGACATACTGCGGCGGCGCGGTGTAGAATTCAATGACATACTTGAGGATATCGCCGCGATTATAGGCGGCGTGTGCACGCGCTACCTTGCTATCTTGCATTAACTTAACTGCAGTCGATACCGGAACAACACGCAACACGTCGACCCATTCAGTCATATTGAACGTATCCAATATGATCATGTATTGATACATCGCCGTTTTGGACCAGTTTACCGCCTTACAGCAATCGGCGATAATCGCCGCTTTGCTGTCCTTTGTGATCACATCTTGATACTCGACCAGTTCGGGCGCTAGAGTCATAGCGTCCATATAGCGCGCTATGCCAATATTTTGTTCCGCATCCGTCGAACGATTCGTATTGACATTGTCAACACGCGCCGCCCGAAAGCGATCTATGATACCTTGTTCAAGCTTGCCTAATTTAGGCATAACCTTGACTCCTTTGTGTTTCCCAGATCTGGGAAAGTGTGTCGGCGCGCGCTAGGTATCTCCTAGGCCGCCGTTTTTGTGGTGCTGTGATGGTCCTTAAATATACCTATAGATACTAGTCTTGGACCTTAGTTCAGACCCCATAAATTCGATATGCAAATTTTTCTAAGTGTGTTGTGTATCATAGTGTATTTAAAGGATTTACGAAACTTTTGACCGATGGTCCGGCTGCACAATCATCCCTCACTTGCACGAGTATATAAATGTCATTTCCGTGCCGTATACGCGTTAGGTATAGTTTTACAATTGATGTAGCAATTGATGTAGCATTGTTGATGTAGCTTTTAGGTGGTATTTATTCGTTAATTGGGTTACTGACCCCGCTATATGGGGTAATTATTGAATAATACGGGCTATTTTAGTAATATTTATGTATTAATGGGATTTCATTGTACGTATATTACATGCGATTATACGTTCTTGTAATACTGTTTTAATTGCTCAAATGCCCAATTAAGGATGATTTCGAGGCTCATAGTGTTATGCGGTGTAGAGGGTGTAGGTGACGGTTAGCTCTTCCCCTTGGTGTATGGGGCGTAGTGTCTTGAGGGTGAGTAGTGTAGAGCCATCGCCCATTTTGATGCAGTTGGGTGTATCTGAGTGGTTGATGAACCCGCCTAGTGGGGTGCGTATGTACTCCTTGTCGGAGGAGTTGTATTTGTGATGAGTGATGCCGAGGTTGGTGTGAGCTGATATCGGCTTACTGGCGAAGAGGCCCAAGCCGTGGATGGAGGAGGTTTGGATGGTTAGGCATTCTGGCAGGGGCCTATACATTCAGAAAGGTCATCTCCATTTGTGGTTCGGGCATCTTCTCCAGTAGGGCATTACAAACTGCTTCTAGATCTTCGGCACGTATATTGACGTAGGCGCTGTTGACTGGATAGTTGCACAACGCGCTGACGGCTCGTTCGCGGATCTTCTCTATGTCCTTACGCTTCATCCGCTGTTTTTGTTGTCTTGCTTTCTTTGTGATCTGGTCCCACTCCTTCATCGTGGGCGAAGGTCCATCTATAGGCGCCATTTACTCATCGAAATCGTAATCCGCTTCCGAAATTTCCAATTGGCGATCTGGCTCTACCAACGAAGCGAGTTCGTGAAGCATCGTGATCAGTCCGTGCTTGACGCCTGACTGGTATACGATCTTCGTCTCTTCGCCCCACTGCTCAACTGTGACAATTGCGCCGTTTATAATCGGGTGCTCTACTTTCTCTTCCCGCCGAAATACGGCACCCCGTGCGATTCTTTGATGAGTATCGTCGCTATGCTGATCCATTCGCCGTCCTCGTAGAGTTCGTTGATGTCACCGTCTTCGATGGATTCATTCTTTTCAATCAATAACTCGCCTAATACACGCCCATACTTACCCGATCCATGCGAACGCAGGCGCACGACATCCGCTGCTGCGACCAACTCTTGCAGGCGTTTTTTGGCAGCTAAGCCAAGCACCTTCTCTGCTTTGTTTCTGGTGCGTGATTCAGGTGCATTAATGCCGTATAGTCGTATACGCTTCTTAGTCCGCACATCGAAGCCCAGATCGATCTCCCCATCGACCGTATCACCATCCACCACACGCGTAATGTTGATCGTATATTCAAACATCATTTCACTCGATTTCAACGTCGGCGTGATCGCACTCTATCCAAACCCGCGCTCCACAGGACAGCGGACTGTCAGGAGAGTAGATCACCTTACTGGGGCCGTTAATAGATACGCGATTGGCATAGCGATTTTCCTTATAGGTCTTTACGCTGATCACAGGTAAGTCAGACCCCCTAATCGCGTTGGCGCGAATGTGATGCTGGTTGATATGAATACGCGTCTTCATATCAACTCAGTAGAATTCGACTGTGGGCAAGTCGTTTTCGCGTATGTGCTTGCGCTTGATCTTGTCACCCGCTACCGACGATTCCAATATCGCCGTGATCACCTGTAAAAAAGTCAGGTTGTTGTTGTGGGCGGCTATCGTCAGGCGCTTGAACAGATCGTCCGATACATCAATGGTCACTTGCACAAGAATCCTCCTCTATCAGTAACACTACGGGCGGCTCCCGCTGCTCGTCCCACTCATCGGTGCTGACCAGATTACTCACTCCGCGCTCCAATAGGCCCGATCCGTAGTCCAGTGTCATACTCACTTTCATATCGTCGGGGTAGGCGCTCAGCGCCATGACCAACTCTTTGACGTTCATCATAGCTGCGATACGATGACGTGCAGGCCGACGTAGAAAACAGCAAAAGCAATCACATACCAGCCGAATCGTCTTAGTTCATGTTCCATAGCGGCAAAAATTCTTTCCATGGGATGAAATAGCACACTTCCTTATCGCGCATCTTTTCATATTCAGTGCGTGTGCGCCCTTGGCGTTCTTGGTATCGTCCCGCCATGCGCGTGGGATATTTCTGCTTGGGGTCGATCCATAGGCCGTAGGCCTCATCGCCAAACGTCACCACCAGCAATACCGGCTTATCGCCTCGCACCACACTTCGCAGCCTATCCCATTTTATCACCGAGATCATGTAGCCTTCGTCTTCGATCTGGGATTGGTATTCGACCTTACGGCATTTCAGTTCGAGGTAGGCCCATGCGATGCCGCCTTTTTTCATTATGCCATCGACTAAATTGCCCTTGCCCGTCTGCGTTATCTCAGAGTCGAATTGAAATTCGACCTGTTCAATCGCTTCCCGCTCTTGGGCCCTGTTCGCTTCCGTCTCGTAAAACGGACGGTGCTTAGATGAAGCTGAGTTGACTTCGTTCATGGTCTAATTTTTCTTGGGCTAATCCGATGTAGTCTGCTGGGCACATTGGGCGCTGATCAGTTTTTCATATGTAGCCCATGGCATCGCGACCATCGGTTCAGCGCGATCCCGCCGCAGAAAGAGCAAGTCATTGTCGCCCATCCACCGTTCCAGTGTCTGAAAACCCGCCCCGCCGCTTCGCGCTTTGACTTCAGCGCGTAAATCACGGTCGATAACTACGTCGCCACTGTAGGATCCACCCGCTGCGCCCGATAGCGGCACGCGTTCGGCAAAAATGCCAATATCCTTATGCTTTTGGACTATTTCTCGCTCAATTCGTGATCCTTTTATTCTACTTCCTCGTTTATTCATATGCAAAATATATACTATACGATCAGATAAGGCAAATAAACATTGCTTTAAAGCATCACTACGGTTATAATAGAGCATACGTTCCAGTGGATGTGGAGAGCGCGGCATACGAGGTGCCCCCCTATGCTAAAACGGGCCTTCGCAATCCACTGGAACGGACATAAAGGAACGTATTATGCTGGAAATACTGATTGGGATAGGATGTGTTTGGGGAATCAGCGTGATCGGCGTAATCGGCCAGATCGTCTGGTCGCTCCGCAATGCGCCCTCATACGAGGAGTATGGAGAAGAGCATGGACGGTGAAAACGGGAAAGCACTGCCAAGTCGGTGGGAGTATCGCATAATCTTCGATGATCGAGACGAAGATAAGGCCAATCACTGCTATTATATCGGCTCAGTGCACTTTGCAGCCAACAGCGATAAGATTGTAGCCATCAGCGATGCGGCCTACCCCAACGGCGATACCATTGACCAGCTGCAAGACGATATGGTGCTGATGTCGGAGGCGATTTCACAGGATGTGCTGCACTGGTCGCAGCAACCATAAAAAAAGGCCCATCCAGTCTCCACCGGATGGGCCACACACACTCACTCAACACACAGAAGAACACCCATACGTTGAGATCGTTATAAAGAATATCAGTATTTATATCTATTTATGTCAAGATGATTTACCTGTATTAAAGAAAAGGTCTCTGGAGAAGTGCAGCGAGAACGACATCGCTTGCCGACGGCTGAATTTTTTCTTTCTGCATTCGTCGTATACAAAACGTGCATAGGAGATCGCATGCTCGGTCAGTTCCCAGAACTCACCGGTCTTCATGGCGTTTCGTATCTCTCCAATAGCCACTTTGCGCTCTACTTCGTCCAAGATCGGGTCATCGGGCTGGCTGCTCACGGCGTGTCGTAGTCCAGATAATCAATCCTCACCGATTCACCGTTTGTTAGCGCGACTGCAATGGGTAGGTAAATGCGCTTATATGCATCGACAGAAGAGCCGATAAACCCTTCTTTGACGATGTTTTCGGTCGAAGAATTGCCCACCAGCAGACAACCACTGGTATCGTCGTTGTCATTACCGCAGTGGATTAAGATAAACTCGTAATTGGGGACGTTTTGAACGTGTAGCATCCCCTTGTGAAAGTCCGGTCCAAACTTCTTCAGATAGCGATTATGGAAACCACCCTCGGTGCGCAAATTGACTTCGTAGCTGCCTTGTGGAATGCGCGTTTCGTGCTTTACCTTCTGAGGTCGATAGGCATCTTCGAGGGTATACGCCAAAAAGCGGCGGCGTAAACCGGATACATCCATCAATATGCCTAAAGTAGATGCGTCCTTGCTTGAATAGCGGATGACTTCTAACTGCATCATGCTCTCCTGTCAGTTGTCATTGACGTTATGCGCTTTTGCATCCCATGACGAGACCTGAAGTATGACTTCGCGATGCGCGAGGCGGCGTCCTTTGGGGTCGGTTGCCTTGGTCAATTCGTCCAGCGTTGCGAAGCGAAGCGTGATCCATTGATCATAAGATTCTTCGTCGGCTATGGGACAAAAATGATAGGCGATAGTAGAACGGGTACCCTCATTGAGCAGCGCTACTTTTTGACTGAGGATTACGCTTTGCTTTGTCTTTGTTTCCAGTTCCCACAGCGGGTGCATCAACAGTAATGGTATCCTTCCAAATGTTCCATATAGCGTCCACTTGTCCAATGGGCATAGAGACTAAAAACGCCCACTGCTTGAAATAGTCGGCTAATACGGCTAGGTGATCGGGATGCACGGGTTGCTCAAACACATCTTGCGTTGTGATAAAACCCATAAACTCATTAGCCGCCGCTTCGGGCATGTCCATTTCCAAATGCCGGCGCACGCGAGTGGTCTGTCGCTCGGCTTCTTCAATATCGTAGATCCGCATTAGGCAACCTGAGGCTGTTGAACTTGAGACTGCTGGACTTGATCCTTTTTCCACTTGTCTTCCACAGCAGTATTGACGAACTGCGAAATACTGGAAATCTTCCCTGCATCGATTAGATCGTAGAGCGAATCAAGGATGTGGCGATTGCGGCGACTAAAGTAGATCGAGACGTTGGTGCCCCGCTCTCCCCTGCGAACGACTTTACCATCTTCATCCCTATACATATATAGGTTCCTCCTTAAATTGGAATGACATTTCAGATTCACGGAAATTCGGCCCGTGGGCATTCTTAGTCGTGCGCACAAGGACGGACATCGATTCAGATTGGCCGGTTTCCCTATCGAACTGCACGTCTCCCTGTCGCATCTCTACTCGCTGAGCGCAGTAAAATGAGGTCCACTGCTGACCATTGGGAATGCCTAACTGGTTCGAGTGGTTGATTAAGAGCACTATACTATTATATATAGACGCGATTTGAGCAGCGGACGGAAGAAATTGCTCCATATCCCGCCATTCCATCACCCCCACAGGGTCGATCACTACAACTTCTACATTCTTAGCCAACAGTTCGACTATTTCAATTAAGGCACCCAAACCCCCTTCTGGCGGGTAGGATACGACCATATTGTTCGGGTCACCCATCCATTCAACCAGCCGAGCAGGCAGCGATCTGTCCATATCGATAAAGCCCACCGCATGGTTTGTTGATATGGAAATAGCCACGGATGTCTTACCCACACCCTCATCGCCATAGATCTCACAAAGGCTCCCCTTTGTAAGGCCACCGCCCAATACATCGTTTATAGCCTCAAATCCAGTGGTGATGTTTTTTTGCATATAGTTAAGATATACTACCGTCTATGATTATGCAAATAATAAATCATTTGATCGCACTAAATGGTATTTATTGCAATTACACTTGCTTTTGATGCGATAAGTATAATATTGGGTCCATATGATGCATTATATGTATTGAGTCGGGAGAAACCCCAATGGCCAGCAATTCCGCTGTGTACCCATGCCGAAGCAAGCCAAAGACAAAATCAAAGAAAACACCCAAGGGAAAAAAGACGAAGCGTTCCTAATGCGTTCGCGTCGAATCAACCGAATCGCCAGCGAGTTTGAGCCCATTGAACTATCGAAGGCGATTAAATGGTGGCTTGCAGAAAGAGAATAATCCATGAAAACCAGCGCTTCACAGAGTCTTGAATGGCTCGATAAAGAGCAGATTAAAGCGGCTATTGCCAGCGAGGAGGTGATCGATCCGACCTTTCAGGCCATTGTGGAAGACATGGCTGATGGCGAAAAGATGGTGCGCCTACACGAAAATCGGTGTGGCGGCATCAGTATGGCAGGCTTCGAGGAAAGCGATAAAGGCGGCTTGATCAATGAAATCACCGTAATCGAAAAAGGATGGTCGCTCAACGGCCATTATTACGGAGATACGGCCATCAACCAGATCGCAGAATCAGTCAATGACATGGTCGTCGGATACCTCAATCACGGCGACACCTTTTCGCGAGACCCCAGAGAATGGGCCATCACCACAGAAAGTGGTCGCAGAGAAGGAGACGCCGTCCGCTCGAAGATTCACATCTTCGCTCATCCCGATGGTGATTTCATCAAAGAACGCATCGCCTATGCGAAGCAGCACAAGGCCGACCATCTCTTCGGCGTGTCCATCGATGCCTTTGCACAAGTAAGTGAAGGCGAAGCGGATGGGCGCGAGGGCCAGCTGGTCGAAAACATCATACGACTCAACTCAGTGGACATCGTAATGGAACCCGCAGCGAAGGGTAGCTTTAACGCAGCGGAATCCGTCCAAAGCCATCCATCACCATCTAAGGAGAAAAGGAAAATGGATGCTAAGACCCTTCGGGATGAATATCCCGATACGGCCAAGCTAATTGCCGAAGAGGCAGTAAGTGAGGCTAGGGCCGATTTCGAGGGCGAGAAAACTACGCTGCATGAAGCACTCGAAGTGGCAGAGAAGGAAAAGGCTGGGCTTGTCGAGGAGTTAGCGCAAGCACAAGCCAAGGTGGACGAGTTCGAGCAGGCCGCACGTCAGGCCCAGTTCGTTCAACAGGTAGAGTCCATCGTCAGTGAGTTGCCGGAAGAAAAGCGGACCAACCGCTTCGCTGGCATCTTGGTAGCATTGGGTCCAGATCGCATTGACACCATCAAAGAGATGGTCGAAGAGCGTAAGGAGTCCAACATCGCACCCATTGTTACGGGTGAAGGTGTGGGCGGCGTGACGGAAGCCGTCAAAGAAGACATCGAGGTGCCTGCGCTTCCCAGTGAAGACGAGCGTCTCAAATTACTCTTGGGTGCCTAAGAAGGAGATATGGAATAATGGCAGATCCCAGAATCATCCAGTCGGCAGGCATCCTTGACCGGATCGCCGCGCCGGTAGCTGCTACCTTGGCCTTGGCTCAAGGTGACTTAGTCAGCTACGAATCGAGCACCACTGTAACGGTTGATGCTGCTACAGAAGATGCTTCGTTCCTCGGCTATATGGTCAATGCGACCATCGCTGATCAATCCGAGCCCGATCAAGCCATTGTTGGCTTGCGCGGCATCATCGAATACGATAGCACCTCCGCTACCTACAATGTGGGTGACGGCCTGTCGTACACGAGCAAGAATGCCGTAGTCGCTGATGGTGGCAGTAACACCATCGCATGGTCGGCTGAATACGGCACTACGCAGACTCGCTTAGACACGATCATCGATGTGATCGCACTCGGCAAGCTCTTCGGTAACGACGCCTAAACCTTCTCATAGAAAGGAAAATGAGAGATGAGTGTTAACGTCAAAGAGCTACTCAGAGCGCATCGCAACAACGTGAGCGATCTGAAGGAAGCTCAAAAGAATACCGCCAAGGATCTTGGCAATTTCATCGACTCCGGAAAAGTAAAACCTTCCGAAGTGTCGATCCGTGAATTGTGGGACACCTTCGTCGGCACCACCCTTGAAGACAAGGGCCGTGACTTTGATTATCGATTCAGCGATTTCGCTGAGATCCAAGAGGAGATGGTTTCCTCGCAATTTCCTTACGCTACGGGCAAGCTGATCAACCCCGCCGTCATCGAAGCCTATGAAGTCGATCTGGCTGAGATGCGTCAGTTGTTCACTGAGACCGATTCGACCAAGCGCGAAGAGGACATCGTCGGATTCAAAGACGGTGATCGTCCCCGCCACGTCGAAGAGGCGCAGCCGTATCCGGAAGCTGGATTCTCCGAGAAACGTGCGAAGATTCGCAACCACAAATTCGGTCAGGGCCTCGGCCTTACCGTTGAAATGGTCAAGTTCGACCAGACGGGTGAGTTGCTCAATCGCGCACGCGACGCAGGGACGGCGATTGCCGATCTGCTCGAAGAGTTCATGGCGTATCGCCTTGCCGATACCGCTTGGAGTGAGATTGGCGAGTCCACCTCGCAGGCGTTCGTGTATGGCGGTACCCGCTATGCGCTCTATGCCAATGATCACAGTTCGGTCGATGCACAGACCAACGACAACTTGATCCAGTCGGGCACGGGCGGCACGCCTACCGTGTCGCAGACCCGTTCGACGGTCAATCTGCTCTACGGACAGAAGACGGAAAAGGGTCGTCCCGCCAGAGTGCGTCCGCGCTACGTGTTCGGTCACACTCAGCTGCGCGAGCAGTTGCTTCAGTTCTTCACGCTGCAAGACTATGATCTTGATCAAGCCACTGCAGCGGGTGCGTCGGGTAATCGCAACGCCTACAAGGGGGCCATGCAGGTAATCACCTCGCAGTTCTTCCCCTCTACGGCTTACTGGTATGTCGGTGATCCGTCCCGCCAGTTCCGTATTCAGTGGGTGTGGCGTCCGCAAGTGACCGTCTTGAATCAAGGCGATCCCAAGCGTGACATTCTCAGCAACTTCTACGTCAGCGCGTTCGTCGGCATCGGTGCCACGGATTATCGCTACGTAGCGGCTAACGCTGGGGCGTAACAATTAGTCTAAGGGTGGAGGCTTTTCGGGAGCCTCCACCGCTTACGCATTCGAGGTTGGCGCTTCGGGTTGGATGTGTATTCTCTCTCCCGAAAGAGGCCCGTTATATGCAGATGACTCGGAGCGCTTTTTTAAGGAATGAAAAGTAAATGGCCACAGTAGTTTCCGGAACAGCAGCAGGGCTCCTATATACCGGAGCGTGTTCAGTCGGTGCGGTCACTCTGGTGGCGGGTTCGGCTGCAGCAACCTGTAATGTCACCGATGCAACCGCAGCGGGTAGCAGTGATAACATCGTAGCCGCCCTGGCGGCTACAGCTGGAACAAGCGCCAGCATACCCTTCCACGGCGTCGATGCGTCGAGTGGGGTGTACTTGCAATCTATTAGCGGTTCAGGCGCAACCGTTATCGTTGAGCTTATCTAACTATCTCTGAAAAGAGATTTCAAGACAGGCCCTCCTTTTAGCTGTCGGCTACCTACGGTCGGCAGATGCGACGAAAAGAAACCATAACTGTCAAGTGACAGGGTAAGTGATGGCGATCAAAGATACGCTGTGCACCATACAGGATGTGCGCAACCTCTCGGAGTACATCACCACGGAAGTCCGTGATGATGCCAGAGTGCGGCAGTTTATTATCCGCGCTGACTCCATGGTGAGGGATGCGTTAAGGCCCTACTACACCATAGATACAGAACTGGAGGAAACTACGCCCTATAATGGCCCTCCACAGGTGCCGTATGCCGTTCCAGATCAAGGGATATCAGCCAATTCAGGCTCTGGTGGGTTGAGTGATATTACACTGTCTACCTCGGCTAAAGCTGAAGTGTGGACGATCACTTTTTCCAATAGCACGGCGTTCTCGGTGTCAGGGACGGCGTCGGGATCGCAAGGGTCGGGTAATAGAAACAGCAATTTCACCTCGACCAACGGCTATATAACGATTCCATCGGCAAACTGGTCGGGCACGTCTTCAGCAAACGACCAAGTCATGGTGGCTACCTACAGGGCCAAGCCGCTCATAGTGACCGTGTCTGCGATGCTGGCCGCAGGCCTACTGCTTCGGTCTGTATTTGAAGGCGGCGACGAGGTGTCGGCAAAGGGATTGTCATTCACTGGTGATGCCGAAGCCATATTGGCCCGACTGACACGCCCCTACGAAGACGATGGTATGCAATTAGACACTTTCAGCGAACGAGACATTTCACCAGAGGGTGTGGCGTATACCGTAGATATAATGGGACGGGACGTGAGTAAGTATACCGACAATGAAATG
>Ga0208299_1000497_pt1 | contig 36189 bp, 23 predicted proteins | sample 15_taG_FD_184089 | JGI IMG/M metagenome (GOLD analysis project Ga0208299, IMG submission 184089) | Marine viral communities from the Subarctic Pacific Ocean - 15_ETSP_OMZ_AT15312 metaG (SPAdes) (version 2) | ecosystem: Environmental > Aquatic > Marine > Oceanic | place: Pacific Ocean | collected... | reverse complement strand
CAGATCTTCACCACACAGACTGAAGAAATAATCTATCGGAGCGAAAGACACCAAGAGACAACAACTGGAGCGGGACTTGAAGCATCTCAATTTGGAGGAGTCTACACACCAGATTCAGAACAAACAGACACGGATGACTTTCAGAGTTATGCTGAACTGACCGGATCATTATCAGATCAGTCCATAGAAAGTTGGATCATATCAGGAAGCGGTTTTGGGGTCGATGTTAATCTGAACGTTGATTATAATGATTTTTCTAATCACGTATTCTTTGGGTCTGCGGCATCCAAATTGGACAATTTCAAGACAAAATTACAGAACATTGAAACCCAACTGTCTAGGATATCAAGTTCACTAACACCCACTGAGGGTGTCAGCATGGCCAGTGAATTTAAGAGTTTGGTACAACTGAGAGAAGATTCTTTCACTGAAATCCAAAGAGTCAAAGATACATTTACACCGTATGAGAGATTCCTTTATTCTGATCATCAAGCCAATGGAGAATCATCAGCCTCTGCTCCCAGCGTGACTCCTTTTGTGGTTGCTGGAACTCCAGTGAACCTTCAGTCCGAAACATCAATGTCGTTCCAAAATCGCGATGGTTTTCCGATCATGTACAAGCACACATCATCTGCGGCTGGAAGCTCAACAGGAAAGAATATTGATTACTTCAAAGGTAAATATAAAGCTGAACAGAAACCATTTTTCAATTACAGTGGATCCGTCTACCTGAGTTTCCTCCTGAAGTCAGACTCAGCAATATCGACTTTTCAACATGAGAATAGAAATTATGCATATAAGGATCCTGTTTTCAAAGACATCTCCCTAGATGGCCAGGCTCCTAATTTTAATCCGTTTGTCAGTCATATAGAGGAAGGGAAGGATCGTCTCCCATCCGGATCCTTCTGGAGTTCAGGATCTCAGACGAGTGGAGCACCAACCGGTACTGCTTGGCGCCAATTCGTGTTTGCAGCATCTCAGTCTCATTGGAGACCAGTCGAATCAGAAAGATTAAATCTTATCCAATGGACGAATGAATATAATACCAGTAATAAATGGACCATATTATCCCGCATAGAGCAAATCAATTCAGCTTCTAATTCACCAACTGGAAGCACCACCGGTACGTACAAGACATATGAAATAAAACCATACAGTACATTCCATAAGTCGCTCGGAACAATCTTCACTACAGGAAGTGAAGACCTCCCACACCCAGTATTTGAGGGCACATTCAGACCAGCTGGTGAGCTATTCCGAATTTCTGGAATACCATCATCGGATGGGGTCAAAACTTCCTACATGACAGATATTAAATTGACCAAAGAGGATCCGTCCGAACACAAAGGCGTATATCCATTCACGACTCTTTATAAGACGACATCCACAACATTCACCCAATGGTTCGATGGGCTCCGGAGCTCAGCATCAATGTACGATGAAAATAACATCAACAGCTTAGTAAATAATTTACCACTAGAGATCAAAGAAGATCCCAACAGTACATTACTGAAAGACTTCATCAGCATGAAGGGAGAACAATATGATTTGATTCGAAACTACATTGATACATTTTCTAAACTGCACAGTAGGGAATATAATAGATATGAAGGAGTACCACCCAATCTGTTACCCGTGCTTGGTAAACATTTAGGTTGGAATTTCGTCTCTCCATTTACCGGTTCGATGGCTCAATATTTTGGAACATCTCAAGACGACATCCAGGTGGGAGGTAGATCCGTAGAAGAGATTACTCACAATACCTGGAAGAAAGTATTAAATAATCTAGTACACATATACAAGACAAAAGGAACATCGGCCGGATCAAATGCGGTATTAAATACATATGGATATCCATCCGACACATTAGGAGTTCAAGAATTTGGAGGATCCACAGAAGAGCACAATCCATCCATAATAACAAATGAAATATCCGCACTGATAGGGGGCGTAAAAGGTGCGGCTGGAAATGTCTCCTTTGTGGAAACAAAAGAAGAATTTTTCTCATATCTGTTGAATAACGATCCACATAGAATTCTCAAACTGGACTGGTATACCAATAAAGCTAAACCCATCGAAGCTTTAGAATTTGTAATCAGACCAGTCAGATCATCAAACGACCAGATAATTTTTGAGAGTAGTGGAAGTGCGTCACAATCACTCTGGGATATCAGATTGTTAGCAACTGGTAGTGATGACACACGAGGGTCCATCCAGTTCAGATTGAACAATACTTATTCCGGATCAAAAATGATCGTAAGTAATTCGGTTAGCATGTCAACATCATTTTTACCAATCAAGAATGATGATGCTTTTTGGAACGTAATGCTTTTCAGAATGTCGAGTAGCATTAGTGGTTCCGGAACCCAAGGGTATAAGCTCTTCACGGGAAGACAGCGGGGTGACAAGATAACTCAGTTTGAGGCAATATCGATGAGTGTGAGTGGGGGAACATCGATTGATTCAAACTACAGAGCAAATGAAAATTGGACATCTTCCGGAAGCCTAGCCACAGCCGCTAGCGGAAATTTATGGGTAGGTGCCACATACACTGGATCGATAGCAGAGATACGAGCATGGTCAACTCAGCTCAGTGCATCTAAGTTTAAACAGCATATATTGAATAAGCGGAGCATCGTAGGAAACAGCATCACAGCATCTCGAGATAACCTCCTCTATAGATTTGCACTACAGGAAAATCATAGGAGTGGTTCAGATCCCTTAATTAAAGACTCTAATGCAAAGACCGGTATTGATCACTCATTCAGATTAAATCCAAATGTTCTGACTGGATCAACAATGTACACGTCAGATGAGATCTCAGTAGTAAAATTCTCTCTCAGAGCTGGAGGAACTGATCAACCAGATAGTAATAAAATTATTACCAATCCCAAAGAATCAATAGTAACAAATTTAAATCCAACGATTGCAAGCACAAGAACAATATACGACAAGAACATAGAAAATAAAAGATCTAGATCCACAAAGGTGCAAATCACTAGATCACCCCAAGCTGTTCTGAATGATTTTATTATCAATACACTTGCTGACTATGATATAAGTGACAAGTTTGCAGATCCATCACTTCTTTATGAGAGTGAATATGCAGATCTGAACGAGTTTCGAGATGAATTATTTGATCACTTTGACGTCACGGTTGATGTCAATAAGTGGGTCGATGCCCAAGCAGATATTTTCAATCCAGGAATAGTGGATGCATTGAGGAGCAATCTTCCGGCCCGGGCCACTGTGGATTCTGTGGGAGTGTTGTTTGAACCAACTCTGCTAGAACGAAATAGAATAAAAAGTCCTACAGGGAAATTAGAATCCGGATCTAGTGAACACTTTGATATGGACTGGAACGTCTCAGACTCATATACATTGGAAGATACACGGATCAGTGAATTATTAATCGGAGATGACTTAACAGTTGATAGAGATATATTGCTCGAAGAGAGCGATACTCAAGGAACTCGAGATGGAGAATATAATCCAACAGATAATACGGAGCAGACCGGTCAGTATGATAGTACAAAGAATAGCGAATATTTTGTTACGTCACAGATCCAGAGCGATGAAACATTTGACGTTACACGAGAGTCACAGTATGCCGTCTCGGAAAATATTCAACAGTCTGGATTTGTTGAGCCAGCCCCAAAAGGAACCAACGTTGAATTCAACTCAGCCAGTCTGAAGAGTTTTCAAAACCTTCATGATGATTGGGGAACCACATCAGATGACGTCCATTTTGTAAACATGACAGCCGCGACAGCAGATGGGTTCAGTAATGTGAATCATGATGACCCAAGGTATACATTCACTGTAGTGGGAGATGTTGAGATTTTAGGATCTACAGAGAAGCTGTTAGTCACTAATCAAAAAATTCTTATCAATAATTATCGCTCTCCCGGGACACTTAATGTGAATATTGATTATAACAATATTGTTAATTTTCAAAACCGTGAACTCAGAGACAAAACGAACCCAAAATACCAATATAAGAGTTTTGTCTCAGGATCTGGAGATCTGGATGGAGTCCAACCCGGTAGACCAGTAGGTAAAACTAGCTATTACTCCACCAGTTCAGATGGAGTGATAAACTATCCATCCAATCACTGGACTCAGTTCAGTGAAGACGGTATGAGATCAAATTTCATATCCGGGCATCAAAATGTAGGGGGATCTTTTCTTCAACTGGAGAACACCGAAGATCTCAGCACAGCATCTTTTTATAGCGTGACTGTAGGTGGCGAAAATCAACTAGTTGTCCGAAGAGGCAAGCGAGAATCGAATAGTGGTACAATAGAAACAAGATGATTTTTAGGTTGGTTCTATATTTATATATGAAGTATAGTACGTTATGGAAACAACAATCCAAACATTCAAAAACAATATCACTGGAAATTAGGAGAGTGTAATGGGATATTTAGACGGTTCATCGATCACAGTAGATGCGATCTTAACCAAGCAGGGAAGGAGACTTCTGGCTCGAGGCGAGGGCCTAGGAATTTCGTATTTCTGTCTCACCGACACCGGTGTAGACTATAGATTATGGAATCCAGATCATCCAAGCGGTTCTGCTTATTACGGCGAAGCCATAGAAGGACTTCCGCAGGTTGAAGCACTCCCACAGGGTGAATATTTTATGAGAAATAAATTAGTCACTTTGAAGCGAGACATCACAGCTATGCCGATACTCAGCTTGAGCACATCAGATGTGACATTTTTGGAAAATGTTTATCAGCCACAATCCATAACAGTAAATACATTAAATTATACACCAACTGATACAATTATGGCCATCATTCCAAACTATCAATATCTAACACCGGTACAGCCGGCCGTGTACAGAGATATTGCTGGTGTAGCAAATCAGTTCGTATCGCAGCAGGAAATTCCTTATGCGAAGATGGTAGAAGTCACTGAAGGAACGGATGGAGCTAAGTTTTCATTTAGACCATCTCCAGACGATCAGAAGAGAACCATGACAATCACATTCATCAGTAGAAATACTGGTGCATACGCTTCTGCAACAGTCACGATACCATCGATGACTGTTAAGTATGATGTGAAGACCACATAGGAGGGTGATGATGTCTAATTGGATAAATACAAAAGTTGAACTCGAGTGGGACCAAAAAACCCAGACCTACACAGAAGTTTATAAAGAGGGGTTTGAATACGACGGACCAATGGCACTAGCCCAGGACGTACCAGACGATCGTGAAGCTCGATATCCCAAAACTGCATTTGGGGGCTCACAAATACCATTAGATACCCGACCAGACGTCGGAGATGTAATGACTGATACACAAAAAGTAACTGCAGGCTACTTTACCGGTGGCGGCGGAACTCTGAACGGAGTCAACATCTACACAGCATCGTTGGCAGATTCTAATGAAAAATATTATTTTAATGTTGCACAAACACATCCACTCTCTTCAAGTGCCACAACACAGTTTAGTGTCGCATATGGCCATGCGGGAGGCTCTGGATCTAACATCGATGGTGGAAACATTAAAGGAGAAACCCAAGTAATATACGGACAGTGGTCAACTGCCCTGTTGGGAGAAAATGAAGTCTCAGGTGGATTCAGAATTTCTCAAGGCGGCACTACCGGAATCCATTATTCCAACAGCGCACGTGATGAAGATGTATACGTCTTAGTTGGTAAACGTGAAAGATTTAAAGATCGGATCAATAAGAAAAATTGGACAATCACACTGTCTGGATCCAAAAGTAATAGTGCACCAGATACCAAGGGGGCTCCACTATTAAAGCTCACAGACGATAGCGCGACTCAAGATGCAACTGCAACAATTGCCGGACCACGATACAACATTGTAAGTGGATCTAGCGGTGCAGTCACCATAGCCGCTGCTACGAGGACATTTGGATGGTTTTATCCTGAAATGGGTGCTATGGTACTCAGTGCTGCTGAATTATCAGCAAGCATCCCAGGTACCGAAAATGGTACCAACATGACGGCGAGCTTTGATAAACAAGGAGCCAGTAATATTTTCTTCTTGAGCTGTAGTGGATTTGCACCCAATTTGAGTGCACAGGGCAATCAACAGAATGCATTGAGACTTGTAAACTGTCTCTCATACACCGATTCCGCCGTGACGCTGAGATCAGAAGAAGATCAAGTAGCAGTTAGTTATTTCTGTAGAGTAAAATCTCAAGAAATGAATCATAGTAATAATCCAACTTTTGTGAGTGGTTCATTTAATGAAATACGTCACAAGAGCATGTGGGGCAATCCAACTGTATACGTCACCGGTGTAGGGCTCTTCAACCCATCCGGAATGATGGTTGCTCAGGGCAAACTCAGTACGCCACTAAAGAAGAACTATAGTTCGGAGGCAACGATTAAGGTCAAGCTGACGTACTAGGCTAATATCATGGTATGTATGTATTTAAACCTATCAACGTATCTGATTTTTCTCTCACCGAGACAAAAGTTCACAAGCTTCAATCACTAGACTCAGCATCATCAGGAATATCAGCAACTCAGTTTAGATCCGGATCCAAAGAAGCCAGCTCGGCCATTCTGGATGATACTTCCGGAAGTTATTGGAACTCTCTACACGCTTTGTATTATTCCAGCGGAAGTAGCGTTTCCACTGGCGAACCACTGTTAAATCAACCAGCAGCCAGCTTAGCCAACTACAGAGTATCCAACAACCAACATGTTAATAAATTTTATGCGACGGGTTCCGTGCTGTCAATCCCACAGCAGTATTTTGGTGAAAAAATCAAACCCGGGTCATTAAAGATAACGGATAGTCATAATGGCACGCTGGATGTCGTACTAAAAGATGATGGGTTTGGTAATCTATATTCTAGCAATGCTACTATTTCACAAAGCACAGCATCACCATCTTCATCCGATAATTATGCCGGAAATATTTTTTATGATTCTGGTATCATAGCAGTGACTGAAACTGGATCATCTCATCAGGAGACATTTAGAGTTACCAATGATGATGGAGAATTCGTAACAGTCGAGACCACAATCGCTCGGGAAAATGGGGTCAATGTTGAAATATTAACAGCAACAGTTGATAATGATGGAGCAGCAATAAACCTTGCACCGTTTATCAATCTAAAGGATGTTTTTACAGATGGGTATAAGTGTGAATTCAAATCAACACAAACTCTATTCACTCAGGAATACATCATAAGGATTGAACCGCAGGAATACAATCGAACGTTAAATCATACAGCACGAGGATTTCTCAGCGGTAGCTCAACGGTCAACCATACCGATACTCCATACATGGGACCAAACTTCACCGGTAGCTCGTGGACACCATACTTGACTCAAATCCATCTATTCAGCGATAAAACAGAAGTGTTGGGTTCGTATGATGTTAAGACGAACAGGATGATTCCACTAGTGGAACCAATCATCATAGCTAATCTACCGAGACCCATCCGGATGAGAACCGATATGGCAATGACGTTTAAAATAAGACTGGATGTTTAGGTTTTGTGATATTTATAAGTGTAAAATTAACTGGAGAAAACAGATGTTAAAGAAGATTATATTAGGTTTATTATTGACCTCATCTTTGTTTGCGGAAACAGAAATTTGGAAGTTTTTCAAATATTCAACCGCTTATACGAGTTTTAGTTTAAATGCACCACGATATCAAGACGATAGATTTGCTGTCGTGGGTGGATTATCTACTGGTGAATTAGTAGTTGAAAGAACTGAAGGTGAATTAGAGCCAGACTTTCAAAAGTCATTTGGTATTAGAAAAATTGGTAGATTTAATTATGAGCCCAAACGTGGAGTTAAGTCTGCCGGTAAGGGTGGTACTTGGTACGAGGGTTCTGAAGAAAACTATAACGAGAGTGCAACATTCGGTCCCGTTAAAGGTTGGGAATATTTAATCAAATGGTCAGAAGGTCGTCAATGGGGTGACGATTATCTCAATCAAGAGTATTGGTTAAGATATACTGGCGATTGGTTTATGGCTAAAGTTGGTTGGACAGAATTGGGTTTGGAAGATATTAATTATGGACAAGGTGATTTAAGATTAAAATGGACACCCGGTATCCTTAAAGACAAATTCCATATCAGCGCAGGTGCTAAACATAGACAACATCCTGTATATGGATTTGATGCTATGGTATTAGATACCACTTGGTACAGAGGTCAATGGTGGGATTTTGCTGAAGATGCTTTTGGTGTTGATGATAATCAATGGGTTGATGCAAATGCTGTTGATGAAGATGGAAATTGGATCCACACCGAACTATTAGAATACATAAATGGTGAGTGGGTGCCGATTGAAGGTGAAGGTCCTTTTTGGAATGGTCAAGGTGAATATTGGGGACATGATTGGTTATGGAGAGATGCTGATGGTAGAGTATTCGCATACACTGATAGAGAATTTTTCGTATATCATTTTCCTGGTATGTTAGAAGATTATATTTCAGATGTTAAAAGAGATATTGGATTCCAAAAAGAAACGTCATTAGTTTTAGGAATAGATGCTTATCATTATTCTGAAAATTGGTGGGTACATGCTTGGGGTAATTATTTACCACTTCATTATGGACACGATACATATTCCTATCATAATGCTGCGGGATACCAACAACACTTAGAAGATGGTAAAGAGGCTTATGAATTTGAATTTATTGAGCCCGGCATTGTAGCTTGGAATGACTACGACTTTGGTACAATCTTTGGTGTTAAACTACAAGACAACTTAGGTGTATTTGCTGAAGGTCGTTATCTTTACTATTGGGAAAGACCAGCTTATGATTTAAAATTTGGATTGAATTATCAATTTATAGGATTTTAAAATGGTATTAGAATATATTTTAATTGGTGTAATTGCTTTTTCTGTTGGGCACAGCAGTGGTAAACATAAATGTAAGCATAAACATAAAGAACAAATAGTAGTTATTCATAAACATAAGAAACATAAAATTCGTAAACATTGGAAAAATCATAAGAGGCATCATGCTCATAGAAAATTTCACATTAAAAAAGTATGGAGACTTTAATGAAGAAATTATTTTTAACATTAGCTTTATTGTTCACGTTTAGTTGTGAAGATGCAAGAGTAGAAGAACCAATGTCAATGAAGTTATGGTTGAACGGTGAAGAAGTAGATGTAGAATCAGAATATCAACGAATTACAACTTTTGCTGAACAAACTGAGTATGTTGGAGATGATAGTTCAATAACACTTGTTAAGAAGATATTAGTCATTCACTTTCAAAAAGATGCGGGCAGATTGGAATTGAATAAAGAACACTATGCAGTGATATTTGTAGATTGGAATGGTGATTCAACCAATGGATTACCAATTGATATGGGAGCGTATCCATATCCAGGAGAAGAATCAGATAAAAAGGTATTTATGGAAATAATCGGCGCATATGATTATAGTATTTCTGGAGAAGCGCATATAGAATCAATAACTGAAAGTGGAGATACCTGGAAAATAAGTGGTGATGGTGAAGGTATTTTTTACAACCCATACGCAGAAGCCAATATGGAAGGTAGAATAGAATTTGAAAATTTAAAAATTGAAATAGATGAGGATGACACAACACCTTATTCTGATTATGGGGGACATTAGAGATAATCATGAATGGCGATATTAAAATAGGTAAGTTACTATGTGATGAAGATATAATCACAAAGAGACAATTAAACGTAGCCTTACAAGCACAGATAAAGGGAGATAAACGTTCTCTCGGTGAGGTGCTTGTTGATAAGGGATTTTGTACTCTCGATGATATAACAGAAGTCATAATGCATTCCAGTGATGAAAATGGTCATGAAGAGCACCATGAAGAGATTGTTGAAAAAATAGAAGGTCCAACGAAAAAAGAACCAATTGAATTAAGCGAAGATAAAGTAATGGATACTAAATTCACATTATCGGTTCAAACTATGGTTGCTGCTGGAACAGGATTAGCTTCCTTGATAGGAATGTGGTACGCTCTACAAGCAGAAATACAAGAAGCAAAAGAACTACCGAGTTTAGAAACTTTATATCAACAAGAATACCCATCGAGACCAGAAGGATATAACTGGCCACGTTCTTTTGAACAATATAAAGATAATGTCGGCACTCTACAGGATAACATGGACGAGGCATTTGATGCAATTGAGGAGATGGAAGATTTAATTAAAGAGCTGTCTAAAGAAATTCGTTCGCTCGAAAAAAGTAAAAGGGATAAATAGGAGTTTGGTATGAGATATTTAATCGGATTGATATTATTCTTATCAACACTAACTGCACAGGTTACGGATAAGAATTTTAAAGATAAAGCTGGAAGTGGTTTCGTAGTCGTAAAATTTACTTCTGAATGGCAAGAGAAAGATTTAGATGAAGGTTTATTCAAAGGTGTCGCAGGATATGAAGATGCCATTATAATAGAAGCTAAATCATCTGATGTTAAAAAGATTTGTAAGAAATTAAGAATTAGAAATTATCCATCAATAGCATTATTCTTTGACGGCAGTAAGAAAGAAGTTTGGAAGGCTGATATGGGTGGCGAAATAGATATTTCAATAGGTGATATAAAATCAGCAATAGATGACGTGCTGTCAGAGGATGTATTCTAATGGCTGAAATTAAAAAAGTCAACATGTGTCCCGTATGTGAGGCAAAGAAGAAACCAATATCAACAGGACCAGATGTCTATGGTGGTGGAGATGGTTTACCAGATTGGATGCAGTTTACTATCACCGCTGGTATGTTCGGCATATTGTATTGGGTATTGAGTCTGTTATTTCATCCAGTATTAGAATTGGATCCAAATCACAGAGACTTATTAAACATCATATTGGGAACATTTATAGCTACTTTTGGTAAGACGATAGATTTTTGGTTCAGACACTCTAAGAAAAAAGACTAATAATACATATGATTAAATTAAAAGATCTATTAGTCGAACGAATAGACTACGTAGATACTGCCAACCGGTTAGTTAAAAAGTACAATCTCAGATCTAAAGTTAAAATAACTACGGGAAAAAATTCAGGAGAATACGTTGCCGAAAAAGATTTGATCACGCTTAGATCATCATATAAATCTATGAAAGAATTTTTGCTGTCTATATTACATGAAATTAAACACGCATTGGATGCAAACAGATTGGGTGTTAAAAAATATTTAAAAAAATATGATCAGGCCGGCACAATGGCTGCCCATGCGGGTAAAGATCCTCATGATGATAATAAATGGGAAATCCAAGCTGAAAAGTGGGCTATCAATCAGTATAATAAATACTTTAAAACATGGGAGTAAATAATGAACAATCCGTTAGCAACATTTGTACAGTGGCAATTAAGTAGTGGTCAACTAGACCACTGGACATCTTATCACATAGCAGCAGGTCTGTTTATTGCAAAGGTGGCTCAATGGATGGGATGCTCAGATTTATGGGCAGTTCTGTGGGTGGTCATAATTGGCATTGCATGGGAAATATTTGAAGTGTTCGTAGAGGGAACGGAAGAAACCTACGGAACTAAAAAGAAGTGGGCATACAATACAGGAGCTGATTTATTAGTAGAGATTGGAGCAGCCGCCTGGATGGTGTGGTAGAATTTAATATAATAAAAGTAGGAAATTATAATGAATAAAGAATCGTTTGGTTGGAAGATGGCAAAGTGCTCGGAATTTGCATACTTGGATGGCAAAGAGGCAAAATCTGAATATAAGAAATTAGGATTTAAAAGACATAAGTATTTTGATGTCAATGGCGCGCAAGCTCATGCCGTATATGATAAGGAATGGTTTATACTAGCATTCAGGGGTACGGAAGTTAAGTCTTGGTCAGACATAAAGGCCGATTTAAACGTCGACTCCGTTAATGCTAAGCACACATATGGTAGAGTACATGAAGGATTTGAAAAAGAGGTTGATAAACTTTGGTCAGATATACGAGACTATATTCTAAAACAACTCAAGGGAAGAAAGCTAGTTATTACAGGTCACTCACTCGGAGCATCCATGGCAACCATATTTGCAGCAAGATTAAATACTGCAAATTTTACCATTGATGGACTGTACACGTATGGCTCACCGAGAGTGGGTAACGAGTTTTTTAAAACAAGCTTGGATGTTCAACACTATCGGTTTGTGAACAATTCAGATGACGTAACCAAGATCCCATTCTACCATTGGGGATATAGACACCACGGCGATTTACGATATATCAATTCCGATGGTACAGTTGAACTCGGTACAAACGTATGGAAAAGAGCTTGGGATAGATTGAAGGGTAGATGGGATGGCTTCAAGAATAAGGACTACTTTGATGGGCTGTCAGACCACAGCATTACAGGATATGCCGATAACTTACTTGAGTATATAGAAGGAACAAATGAAATTTAAACTAGCACCAAATGGTGGTCAATTGTAATTTGGATATTGGCTGCAACAATAACGTTAATCAAATAAGGAGAATATTATGTGTGAGTGTTGTGGATGTACATCAGAATCTTGTACGTGTGACTGTTGCTGTGGGAAGTAATCTTTTCGATCGTTTGAAGAACTACTGAGATATATATAGATACAAATGGTTTTAGGTTTAGACGCATCAACTTCCGTAGTGGGCTACGCATTTATTGACGGAGATGAAATTCACGATATGGGTTTTATCGATTTGAAGAAATTCAAGACCATCAATGAAAAGGTCGTATATGCTTACGAAGAACTTTTAGAGAAAAAAGCATTCAATGACGTTACGTCTATCTGTGTGGAAGATTCACTGATGGGATTTTCTCGTGGCCGGACGAGCACGCAGACAATCATCAAGCTGGCGAAATTTAACGCTGTATTATGCTTCGTCCTAGGATGGGGCGCTGACACGAAGGTCCATTCTGTAAATCCTTCCACTGCACGAAAACAAGTATTTGGTAAAGCTCGAGTGTCCGGAATGCCACCCAAAGAATTTGTAAAGCGTCAGTTAGAAAACCGGTTTGATCTTTCCAAGTGGAACAAACAGACGACGCGGGGCAATTTCGATAAAAAAAATCTTGACGCTTATGATGCTTTGGTGGTAGCTTTGTACCACACTACCACATCAACAAAAAAATAATGCAAAATACCGGTTTATTACTCAACCTACTTGAGCGGGTTTTGGGATCATCACATAGACTCAAGAACAATGAAACTGCTTTTCATTGTCCTAAATGCTCACACCGAAAAAAGAAACTTCAAATCAATTTATCGACCGGTCGAGCTCATTGCTGGGTATGTAATTTTTCCGCTCGCACTATTCCGCAACTACTGAGAAAGATAAATGCATCCCCAACGATTATTCAGGAAGCCCTAACCCTGATTGGGGACCATCGGACCTATCTACGTGATAAAGAAGATGTAACTAAATGGAATGTTACCCTGCCAAGGTGCTTTAAGCCATTGTGGGAAAAACCCAACAGCACTGATATCACATACAAGCATGCTATGAAACATCTGATGAAACGAAAAATTTCTATGGGGGATATCATCCGGCATGGGGTAGGATATTGTAGTGACGGTGAATATGCAAACCGTATAATCGTACCATCATATGACGGTAACGGTAAATTAAATTATTTCATAGCTCGAGACATTTTTCCAAACAGTAAGATGAAATATAAAAATCCAGCAATGTCTAAAAATGTAGTGATTTTTGAATTACTGATTAATTGGAAGATGCCAGTAGTACTCTGTGAAGGTGTCTTTGATGCAATGGCAATCAAGCGAAATGCCATTCCGCTATTGGGCAAATTTCCATCAAGGGAGCTGATCAAACGGATGATCCAAGAAAGGGTCAAGACCGTCTATATAGCTCTGGATCAAGATGCAAAGAAGGATGCTATAAAGTTAGCCGAATTTCTTCTATCGTATGGAATTACACCATTCTCTGTAAACCTTCAGGATAAAGATCCGTCCGAGCTTGGCTTTAAGAATTTCTGGAAAATAGCAGAGACCATCAAACCATCGACATTTAGCGAACGCATAAGAGGTAGACTATATGGGTAGACGGATAAAAACAATTGCTCATCTGAGCGACATCCATATCAGAAAACTTCACAGACTGAAAGAATACCGCGAGGTTTTTGATCGTCTTTACGAACAACTGAAAGAATTAAAGCCAGATTTAATTTATGTGGGCGGAGACATTGTCCATGGAAAATTAGATACATCTCCAGAAGAAATCAGATTAGTATCAAGTTTTTTTCTAAACTTATGCAGCATCACCGATACTATAGTGATAACGGGTAACCACGATGTGAATCTTCAAAACAAGAGCCGTGAAGACGCATTATCTCCAATAGTGGATCTAGTACAACAGATAACTGATAAGTTGCATTATTGGAAGCAATCTGGAGTGTACACCATTGATAATGTGGACTTCAGTCTACTCAGCGTATTTGATATGGATCAATCTGGCCAACCCATTATAGATGAGTTTATGCCAGCGTCTAAATTAAATAATGAATATAAAATAGCTTTGCATCATGGCTCCGTAGACAACTTTACCGTTGATACTGGATTAGTAATGCAAAATACTCGTATACGAACCGGCTTGTTTGACGGATTTGATATTACGATGTTGGGTGATATACACAAGCGACAATATTTAAACGACGATGAAACAATAGCATACTGTGGTAGTCTGATCCAACAGGGGTTCGCAGAGGATCCATCTAAAGGATTTCTCTTATGGGACTTAGAATCTAAGAGTGCTGAGTTCGTTCAAGTAGAAAATAATTATGGCTTTAAAACCATAGAACTGGTTGATGGTGTGGTCCAAAACACATTGAAATTTGTCCCACCATTGGGTAATATTCGCATCAAGTATTGGAATACTACACTTGAACAAATCAAAGACCTACAGATCGAACTACGGAAAAAATATCCAAATCTCAAAGAAATCAAAGCCGAAAAACAAGATACGTTGTCCGGAGAAAGGGGTCTCCGATTAAATAAAATTGATGTGGGAGATGTTAGAGATTTAAATTTTCAAAATACATTGATCGAAGAATTTTTAAAAAATAAAATAGAAACCATTGATGATGATACCATCAAAAGAATTTTTAAAATAAATGAACTCACCAACAATACACCCGAAATTTATAATGATTCCGTAGTGAGGAACGTGAGTTGGAAACTCAAGTCGTTTGAGTTTGATAACATGTTCAGTTACAAAGAAGGCAACAAAGTAGACTTTTCTGGACTGGATGGAGTGGTCGGATTAGTAGCACCAAATCACAGTGGAAAGTCGGCTATGTTGGATTCCATCGCATACGCTATATTTGATAACTGCAGCAGAACATACAAAGCCTTGGACGTTTTAAATAAGAGAAAAGAAACATTTTCTGCAAAGTTGAACATTGAGATAAATGGCAGCGATTACTGGATAGAACGCCGTGGAGTGCTTAAAATTCGCCGACATAAAAATAATAAAATATCGACGATGTGCCCCGTAGCAGTAAAGTTTTATATGATCGATGATGCGGGGGAAAAGGTAGATCTCACTGGAGCAGCTAGGAGAAATTCACAATATGGAAGTGGCACTAACGAAGAAATCAGAAAAATATTGGGTACATTTGACGATTTTATATTAACGTCATTATCACTACAACAACATGGAACCGAGTTCATAGAAAAGAAACAATCTGAGAGAAAGCAGGTCCTCTCACAGTTTATGGACATGGACGTTTTTGACAAATTATATGATATTGCTAAGGAAGATAGTAACGAGGAACGCGTCCTTCTAAGAAGGCTCATGAAGCGAGACAGTTATACAGATTTAGTTGCTACAGAAGCCCATCTACAATTCCATCAAGACAACGAAGAAAAAATATCTACACAGATTGATGAGCACGATCTGATAATATCAGACTTAGAGGCTGCAAAAATAGCAGCCATTAAACAGCTGTGGAAAATTGAAGAGTGGGAAGGAAATCCATCTGATCTTTCTACCGAGCTGTCCACAAAGAAGAAAGAGCTAGAACAACTAGAGGATAGATTAACTCAAGATCAGCAATATAAAGAGACTCTCAGACCGCTATATTTGAAATATCACGAAAAGATGAATCTGTTGGATGAGGACACCATCAATGCCAATTATCAGTTACATATTGACTTATCTAAAGAGCTTGAAAATAAAAAGGGTAAGCTGGAAGCTGTTAAGCAAGATATGGCAGTTCGGCATTCCACATTGCAAGAATTAGAAAAATATCAATATGACCAGGAATGCAAATTCTGCATTAGTAATGGTGGCGAACACATTAAACATAAGCAGACAACAAAAAAATATCTTCACGATCTGAATGCAAAAAAGGACTCTCTGGAAGCCGATACTAAAGACATATCGACCAAGTTGAGCGGATTAAAAATATCTACCGAGCAAAAAAATGAATACGATCGACTCACGGATGAATTGAATCAGATCTCTCAAGATGCAATTAAAATTGGTGGTAAGCTCACTACGATGCGAGAAATGATCAACCACTTAAAAACACAAATAAAAGAGATCGACGCAAAGATTCAAACATATTATCAACATGAAGAAAAAATTAAAACAAACAAAAAAATAAATCAAGAGTTAGTTAGCATTGGTGAAAAAATCTCCAAGTGGACATCGATGAAAGATGCACTCACAGTGGAATATGAGAACGCACATAATGCGCATATAGTAGCAAAGAAAGAAAAAGAAGATATAGAGTCTGATATCAAGCGACTAGTGAGCATAGAGCAAAAGCTAATGGATTATGACATGTACATGCTTGCCATGTCGCGAGACGGAATTTCCTACGAACTTATAAGCAAAACCATACCATCCATAGAATCAGAAATTAATGAAGTATTGGATAACATGATGGTTGGATTTACAATTAAACTTGTCATGGATGGAAAGAACATTGATACGTTGATCTGTTACGGAGAGAATGAATGGTCACTTGATTTGGCTTCTGGAATGGAAAGATTTGTATCCAATCTTGCAATACGTGTTGGGTTAATAAATGTGTCCACACTACCACGACCTAACTTTTTATGTATTGATGAAGGATTTGGAACACTAGATGGTGAATCGATCGTAAACATTGAAGGAGCGTTCAACTACCTAAAAACTCAGTTTGATTTTGTATTAATTATAACACACTTGGATGCAATAAAAGACTTTGTGGACCACTTGATACCAATAGACGTATCAGATGGATTCAGTCAGATAGTATACGCTTAGTTGGAAGTAAATTAAGTCTTTCTTTATTTTGTATAGAATTTGTTTGAAAGTATTCAAATAGAATTCTCGCTAGGTTGGCTGATACAGTGAGACCTCTATACTGACTATCCTCCTTGAGGGTTTTATCCAACGAATCCGACATCGAGATGCTTCTAATTATTCTTTTCATAGTTATTAATAATTATGCCATTTCTATTAAAAAACTAACGTTTTCTCTCGGGTTGATATTTATAGTTGATGGTCATAATCTATAACGCTCGGAGACTTTTTTGACATATCCACCCAAATTTGGTGGGACCGTTCCCGAATCAGGGGACCAAACACTCTTATACCCGCCAGCATTAAATCTAGATCGTTTAGATGTCTACGTAGAAGATGATCCAAACAGCCCCAGATTTTTCAGGGTATCCAATTTACCTTCCAGTATCCCATATGGAAAATCTTATTTCACAATAAGCTTCAACGACCCATACGATACAGCACTGAGGTTACGAGACGGATCCCCAATTCTATTTGAGTTCAAGGATAGTGAAGGGCGCGTAATATTTAGCGATCTAACGTCATATAATGACGTCAACGGTACCGCTCTAGCATATGTGTGGGTAAAGGTAGATCCACTGAGAACCTTCCAAGATATCAAGGAAGGTACTGGTACAATGACGATTGTTGGAGAACTCGATGACGTCCCACCTCAGTATAAAGATGTATATAATGTTCGATTGACCATTGATATTGACGTTAGGCGAGATCTACCAAACAATACTCCAATACTTTTTCAGAGTTCATCTTTAATACAAGAGGTCCTCACCGTAAGTGAGAGTATGGAATATGATCAGGGAAGTGCGACATACCAGAGAAGTCTCTTAAACATCAGTGCTAGCCATCTGGATACCTTTGGTGGACAACTTAAATTTATTGAAGTCTCTTACAACGAGCAGATTTCTAACGCTGACCAATTCAAATTTTTAACATTATATCCAGTCAGTGCATCGGGAGAAGAATATGAACTCACGAGTAGTGCGCGCACAGGATTAAATCCAGTATCAAACTTCTATAAGACTCCCATGCCTAGGGATCTCCGACGAGGTGAGTCTGTAACCTTTAGGTTGAGATTTCTCAATGGAGCCGGACAGGTAGCTCAAGATCCAACCACTGGTCAAGATGTCATAGTGAGCAGTAGTGCGACCTTCACCGGTACTCCACTCGTGATTGAAAAAGATGACAATCTGATCACCGGTTCGGTCGGTGTGGGTACTGAAGTAGGTAAGGGATTCAAGATGTCTGGAGAGTCTTCAGCTTACATCGCATCAGCAGACTATTTAGGTTTTACGAGTGGATCAGCAGGATCCGGATCCGGCATCATGCTGTTCAGTGGCTCTGTATTCAGTGATATCACGGATGACTATTCCAGCGCCGGATTAGGTTTTGAAATCATAGCAGATTCGAGCAGCTATCTCAGATTTAGAACAAATCCAAAAGAACTTGATGTCCGAGCAGATGCGTTCTTTGTCGGTACGGAGGGGACTCAATTCATCAGTGCCAGTGGAGGGATCATAGAGGTCTCATCGAGTAATTTCCATCTCTCTTCTAGCGGTGATGTCACTATGGCGGGTACGGTTACTGCTAAGTCTGGTTCGATTGGTGGATTTACCATTGAGGGCGGCCGATTGGTATCAGAAGGTGCAGATGGAACGAGTAACACTTCTATCACGATGTCCGGAGCCGATCAATTGCTCCGGTTTGGAAGTGGTTCAGCTTTCACCACAGCCGGTGTAGGGGGTGTTCTGCTAGGTAAGGATACGGATGGTGTATACAAGGCAGCCATCGGTAACCCAGATGCATATTTAGTTTTTGACGGTTCAGCTCTGCGGATCAAATCAGATCATTTGCAGGTGACAGCATCAGATTTCGAGATCGATTCCAGTACCTTTACTTTGAATGCTACAACGTTGGCTGTGTTGAGTGCCGGACAGGGATCCCTCGCAGCTGGCAACCCCAGACCGACCGGAATTGGTGGTACCAATAAAGGATTTTATGCGGATGGTAGTGGTATAATTTTAGCCGGTAACGCAAACGGTCCTCATATATCTTTCGATGGAACCAAATTGATTCTCAGCTCATCAGTTTTTCTCTTCGGACAGACCGGTGATGGAGGGAATTTCATCAGCGGATCTACAGGGAATATTGAGATCAGTTCTTCCATGTTCCATCTGGATCCAGCGAACAATAAAGTAGCAATCAGTGGATCCATCACAGCTACGGATGGTACAATCGGAGCTTTCACTATTGGTCAGGATGCATTGTCATCTACAAATTTCTTCATCAGTGGAGCAGCAACGGGTAATGAATATTTCATTTCAGCATCTAGTGGTCCAACTCAGAACTTCAATGTTAAAGCATCCGGTGACGTTACAGCTTCCAGTCTGTTATTGACAGGAGGAACAGTGGCTGGTAGCACTGTAACGAGCAACAAATTAGCATATTCTGGTAATTGGGCAATCAGCGCATCTGACAATCAGACAGAAGTATTTATCAGCTCGAGTAACTTTAAAGTTAAGCAGAGCGGTGACATCACGGGATCGCAAGTCCTGTTTACGGGTGGTAAAGTTGGTGGTGCCACCATCGATGATACATCATTCGCCTTTGGATCAAATTCCAAGATCAGCTCTTCAGACCGGTCGGTAGAACTTTTCATCAGCTCAAGTCAGTTTAAAGTCAAACAGGACGGTGACGTCACGGCTAGTAATTTTGTCTTTGGGGATAAAGCAGCTGGGAATTATGTTCAGTTTGTAGATGATACACTGACTGTAGAAGGGACCCTTACAGCGGATACAATTTTGACTCCGTCCACGATAGCAGGAGCTTCTTCCACGTATGCAAACGCATCAGCAAGTATAGATTCAAGCGGAAATGCGATATTCAGATCTGGTTCTATTGCCGGGTTTGTTCTCGACCCAACCAAGATTGCAGATTCAAATAACAATTTAATATTGAAGTCTTCAGGACAGATAACAGCATCCGCGATGTCAATGTCTGGTACCGTGACGGCAGATTCTGGTATGATCGCCGGCTGGGAATTATCTGATGGCTATATTAGCAAACAACTTGCCGAGCACGATGAAGAGCCTGCCACATCCAGAGTTTACTTAGCAGCAACTTCTTCCGCGACTCAAAATATTGGACAGGGCTTAACTGTGTATAGAGATGATGACGATACACAGAACGGAGAGATAAAGATAATTAGGGTTGGTGAATTAAGTGACTTGGTTAATCTACACCCCACAGGCTCAAACGACTTTGGAATCCAAGTAATAAAAAAGGATGGGTCTAACAATTATTCCAATCTGGTGTACATTGGTAAGGATGAGCAGAAAATATCCGGATGGAAATTGTCAGAGCATAATCTCACCGCAGCAAATGCTGGCTTGAGACTTAATGCACAGGGTGCGAAAATAACAATAGGCTCTCATTCATTTGCTGAAACTGGAATACAATTGGATTATAATAGTGGTAATCCAAGATTTTATGTTGGTACGGGTGGTGACTATTTAAGATATGACTCCAATAATGGTGTACAAATAAAAACTAAAATTGCCACGATAAGTGGTAGTTCAATCTCACTAGAAACACCAGCATTTTATTTAGGTGAGGACTCAAACTATATCAGCGGTTCAGGTGGAACCATCGAAATCAGCAGTTCAGGATTTCATTTAAAACCAACTGGTGATGTGATTCTATCTGGGAGCGTTACAGCCGAATCAGGTCAGATAGGTGGATTTGTAATTTCAAATAACAGTATAAGTAGCTCAAATGATTTACTGATTCTGAAGTCATCCGGACAGATAACCGGTTCGTCTGTCTTCATAGGAAACCATTCTGGATCCAGATTAGATTTTAACGATAACAATTTGTTCATCAGCAGCAGTGACTTCTTCATGGGGTCAGAAGCTGCCTACATAAGCGCATCAAACGGTAATATAAAGATTACATCATCGATGTTCCATCTGGATCCATTGACTGGTGTAATGGCATTGAGTGGTTCCATAACTGCAGATGATGGTCAGATCGGTGGTTTCGTAATCACAAAAGATAAAATACAAACCAGTGACGGAACTTCTCTGGTGATGAATTCAGCTGGTCAGATAACCGGATCGGATGTTCTGTTCAGCGGAGGTACAATCACTTCAGACGTGACCATCCAGGGTGATCTAGCAGCTGGTAGTATTTCGACTCCATCCGGAGGATCACCGCTAGCTATAATAGATTCCCGGGGCTTTGCTAAGTTTGTCAGTGCATCCATAGCGGGATTCCATATTACGGATTCATTTATTTCAGCATCGTCTGGTCAGTTGACTTTGAAATCATCAGGTCAGATAACAGCTTCTGCAATGAGCATGTCTGGAACCGTAACAGCCGATTCCGGATTGATTGGTGGCTTTGAACTTGGTTCGGATATAATTTCTGCATCATCCGGAAACTTAATCCTCAAATCATCTGGTCAGATCACAGGGTCTGCAGTTTCAATGTCCGGAGTCATATCTGCCACCGGTGGAGACATAGGTGGATTTTCCATCGACGAGACAACCATCAGCAGTTCAAACAGTAATCTGATTCTCAAATCATCGGGACAGATAACCGCTTCTGCAGTGAGCATGTCAGGAACCGTGACGGCTGAATCGGGACGGATTGGTGGTTTTGAAATAGGGTCTAACTTAATTTCTGCTTCATCTGGAGTGTTGAATTTTAAATCGTCAGGACAGATCACAGCATCAGCCGTTAGCATGTCAGGCACGATCACAGCAGAGAGTGGTTCAATTGGTGGGTTCGACATATCGAACAACCAGTTCACTAATCAGGGTGGTCCCGGGACAGGAATTACGATAACATTGTACGTAACGGTCGCAGATAGTAAGTTTCTCATCGATGGAGTATCAGCAGGCAATTTAAAATTCTTATCCAGCAATGTTTATCACCTGGATCAATCAGATAGTTCCAACGTTGGACATCCGTTGAGGTTTTCACAAGCCTCGAATGGAACTCATGCTGGGGGAACTGAATACACAACAGGGGTGACTACAAACGGAACTCCCGGAGACGTCTCGTCTTATACTCAGATTACAGTCACGAAGCATACACCATCCACTCTGTACTATTACTGTGCGAATCATTCTGGATATGGTGGATCCAGTTCTGTAGAGGTTGACAAGACTGCAATGGTCCTAAAGGGTCTGACTGGGGAGATGACCGGATCTCGGTTTCTCTTCCAGGGCGGTAAGATATCCGGATCTGATATTGAGATCTCAGTGGGAACAGCATCACTGGTAAGTGATTCCGGAGTCGAAATCTCAGGTAGCAGTTTCCATCTGTTACGGGGAAACATCACAGCATCCAATGTAGATCTGTCTGGAAAGATCACAGCCACATCAGGCGAAGTTGGTGGATGGCAAATAGGATCTTCTCAGATCACAAGTAGCAATCTGATCCTGGATAGTGCTGGATCGCTGGAGACTTCAGACTATGCATCCGATGTTAGAGGATGGCGCATTTCATCTGACAATTCAGGTGAAGCTGAATTTCAAAATGTTAAGATTCGTGGAACACTCGCTACAACGACATTTGAGAAGGAAACCGTCAATGCAGTGGGTGGTCAACTCCTCATAGCAAACAGTACAGCATTGACGGGATCATCTACGGTATCTGCTACCGAGACCACGATGAGTGTCATAAACGTAACCGGTTTCTCTGGTAGCTATGATCCAACCGGTCCAGAGGGTGCCGGCCATAGTGCAATTCAAAACACCACAGGTAGTGGTGATGTACTGATGATTAAAAAGTTTTCCACTACGGGATTTACAACCGAATATGTAACGGTCCAGAGTGCATCCAGAGATTTTCCAACCAGTAATACGAACTTTGCTGGAAAGTTATACGTGATCAGAGGATACAGTGGCTCAGTTGAAACCGATAGTGGATCAGTAGGGGACTCACCAAATTCAGCTCAAACATATGATCCGGGTCAGGTACTCGTATCAACGGGCAGATCAGGCAGTGGATTCGTTAGGATCAATGCTAATCCAAATGATCTCACTACACCATATCTGGATATTGTAGAACGGACTGGTAGCGGAATATACGACACAGATTTGAAAGTCAGACTGGGAGACCTCAGCGGCATCAGCTCCGCTCAGGTTGGTACGAATCCAGGATTTGGACTCTTTTCTGAAAATGTTTTTCTGACGGGTAAGATCACAGCCACATCTGGTGATGTAGGGGGATTCAGTATAGATTCCACCACAGTGTCCAGTTCTAATAATAATTTGATATTGAAGTCTTCCGGGCAGATAACTGGGTCAGAAGTAATATTTACTGGTGGAAAAGTTGGTGGTTGGAATATATCAAATACTGGATTTAGTAATACTGGAATTCAAATATCTTCAACAGAATCTTCAATGTCATTGGGAACGGGTGGTGAATTATTATTAAAGGGTGGAACCAATAGTCCATATATCAGTTTACAACCAAGTTTAGCTCCTCAAGATAAAGCCTATGGTGAAGATGGAATAATGATTGCAGTTGCGGCCGGTTCAACACCATTGTTTTCTGTCGTAGGTAGTGGTGGTCATTTCAAATTTAATGGAACTGGTTTAGATATAAATACTGATACTCTAATAGCTAGTGGTAGTTCAATTCAATTGGAGACACCAAAATTTTATTTAGGAGAAACTGCTCAATATATAAGCGGCAGTAACGGTAATATAGAAATCAGCTCTTCTAATTTTCATCTCCTGAGAGGAAACATAACAGCCTCGAATGTAGATCTGACGGGAAGGATATCAGCCAGTGAAGGTGGTATAGGAGGATTCAGTGTCACCGGAACTGCAATTAGCAGTTCAAACAATCAATTAATTCTAAAGTCTTCCGGACAGATCACAGCCTCAGCGGTGAGCATGTCAGGAACGGTCACCGCAGATGATGGTAAGATTGGAGGTTTCATCATTGGATCGGACACGATTTCTGCATCAGCAGGAACTCTGCATCTGAAGTCTTCGGGACAGATCACAGCATCCGCGATATCAATGTCCGGTACCGTAACGGCTGATGCTGGTCAGATTGCCGCATGGTCAATAAATGGTACCAAATTAGAGAATGCTGATCAAACTTTGAGACTAAATGCAAGAGCCGACAACCCAAAAATAACAATAGGGAGTGGTGGTCATTCATTTGGTGATACTGGTATTCAACTGGGATATGATGATAGCGGCGTATTAAAATTTCATGCTGGTACTTCTACTGATTATTTAAAATACACCACTGATACCGGTATAGCTATTAAAACAGAAATTTTAACAGCTAGTGGTAGTGATATTGTATTGGAGGCACCAAGGTTTTATCTCGGACAAAATACTACCTCATACATCAGTGGCTCAAATGGACTACTCGAGATGAGTTCTTCAAATTTTGTATTATCACCTGAAGGATATATAACTGCATCAGCTGTTTCGATGTCAGGAACCGTCAGTGCAGACTCAGGTCTGATCGGTGGATTCATTATAGATTCCAGCACTGGGATTTCAGCCTCGGCGGGTAATCTGCATTTAAAGCCATCCGGACAGATAACAGCTTCAGCGGTATCCATGTCAGGTACGATTACTGCTGACGATGGCAAAATAGGTGGGTTCATAATCGGCTCAGATACAATTTCTGCATCAGCAGGAACTCTACATTTGAAGTCTTCAGGGCAGATCACAGCATCAGCAGTATCGATGTCTGGAACCGTAACAGCCGATTCCGGATTGATTGGTGGTTTCGAAATTGGTTCAAATATTATCTCAGCATCATCTGGAGTATTAAATTTAAAATCATCTGGTCAGATAACAGCTTCTGCAGTGAGCATGTCAGGTACGGTAACAGCAGATAGTGGGCTCATAGGTGGATTCACTATAGGCTCAGATATCATTTCCGCATCATCTGGGAATTTAATTCTAAAATCATCAGGACAGATCACTGCATCGGCAGTATCGATGTCAGGTACGGTTACCGCGGATTCTGGTTTAATTGGTGGTTTCGAAATTGGTTCATCTATCATCTCAGCATCATCCGGAGTATTAAATTTAAAATCATCCGGTCAGATCACAGCATCAGCGGTATCCATGTCAGGAACCGTGACGGCTGATTCTGGTGAGATTGGAGGCTTTGTCATCACGGGGTCAGCAGGACAGGGAATCATTTCCGCATCATCTGGGAATTTGATTTTAAAATCATCTGGTCAGATAACAGCTTCTGCAGTGAGCATGTCAGGTACGGTAACAGCAAATGCTGGTCAGATCGGTGGTTTCGAAATTGGTTCAAATATTATTTCTGCATCATCTGGAGTATTAAATTTAAAATCATCTGGTCAGATAACAGCTTCAGCGGTAGATCTGACGGGTAAGATCACAGCCACGTCAGGAGACATCGGAGGGTTCTCAATTGACGGGTCAACAATCAGCAGCTCAAACGATCTATTAATTCTTAAATCTTCAGGTCAGATAACTGGCTCATCGGTATTCTTTGATGATGGAAAGATTGGTGGCTTTATACTCACCGATAATTCCATAAGCAGCAGCAATGGCAACTTAGTATTAAAATCATCAGGACAGATAACAGCTTCTGCAGTGAGCATGTCAGGAACGCTATCTGCTGATGCTGGCGAGATTGGAGGCTTTGTCATCACTGGCTCAGCAGGACAGGGAATCATTTCCGCATCATCTGGGAACTTAATCCTCAAATCATCAGGACAGATCACTGGATCAGCGATTTCAATGTCTGGAACGGTATCTGCGGATGCTGGCGAGATTGGAGGCTTTGTCATCACGGGGTCATCAGGACAGGGAATCATATCAGCTTCATCTGGAAATTTGATTCTAAAGTCATCTGGTCAGATCACAGCTTCAGATGCACTCATGAGTGGAGATCTCCGAGCCAGCAATATCGTGGCAACCGGTTCAGGAATAATTGGCGGATTCGTTCTCAATTCTAATTCCATCAGCAGTTCAAACAGCACACTAATATTAAAATCTTCTGGGCAGATAACTGGTTCAGCAGTTATGATAGGTCCACCAACCGGATCCAGATTGGTTTTTGCAGATGGCAAGCTGACCATCAGTGCGAGTGATTTCTTTGTTGGACGGAAAGATGGCCAATACATCAGTGGATCCAATGACAATCTGGTGATCAGCAGCAGCAATTTCCGAGTCAGCGCTAGCGACTTTTTTATCGGGCAGGCTGGAGGGAATGGTCCAAAAATACAATTCTTCCCCGACGCGGCAACTGATAGCGCTCTCATTGTCAGCTCTTCTGATTTCAAGATGGGTTCGCAGCACCATTATATCAAGGGAGAGAATGCACAGTTGGAGATCAGTTCTTCAAACTTTCAAGTCGGAACAAATGGTGAGTTCTTCGTAGGAGAATCATTAAGTGGATCCCGAGTGGAATTTAAAAATAATAAATTCATTCTCAGTTCCAGTGACGTCTTCTTGGGCGAAGCAAACACAGCTTTCATAAGTAGTTCAAATGGTCTCTTGGAGATAAGCTCTTCTAACTTTGTACTATCTCCTGAAGGTCAGATAACAGCTTCTGCAGTGAGTATGTCTGGAACCATCACCGCAGATGCTGGTGAGATCGGTGGATTTGTCATCACGGGGTCATCAGGACAGGGAATCATATCAGCCTCGTCTGGGAACTTAATCCTCAAATCATCTGGTCAGATCACAGGGTCTGCAGTCTCAATGTCTGGAACGATAACTGCTACGTCTGGTGAGATTGGTGGATTTGTCATTGATGAAACCACTATCAGCAGCTCAAATGATCTGTTGATTCTGAAGTCATCTGGACAGATATCTGGATCTGCTGTTCTGATAGGAGAGATAACCGGATCCAGACTATCCTTCAGTGATAATCGATTACTGATCAGTGCGAGTGACTTCTTTGTTGGACGGAAAGATGGCCAATACATCAGTGGTTCAAATGACAATCTGGTGATCAGCAGCAGCAATTTCCGAGTCAGCGCCAGTGATTTCTTCGTAGGGGAATCCCCGAGTGGTTCTAGAATCGAATTCAAGAATAATAACTTCGCAGTAAGCTCATCAGCGTTCATGTTGGGGTCTGGATTACACTACATCAGTGCTTCAAACTCTCAGTTAGAGATCAGTTCTTCAAACTTCCAAGTCGGCACGAACGGTGAATTCTTTGTTGGAGAATCTCCGAGTGGATCTCGGATTGAATTCCAGAATAATAAATTTGTCGTCAGTTCTAGTGCTTTCTTACTGGGAGATACTGCTACTGCATTCGTGAGTGGATCTAATACTAATATTGAAATAAGTGCTTCAAACTTTCATCTCACCCCATTGGGAAATTTGACTGCATCGAATGCACTATTTAAGAGCGTTACGATCATAGGTGGAAGGGACACAAATAAAATAGGCGAACTCTCATTCGAGTCCTTCATAGGTGGCGGGGATAATAATATCATAACAGGATCAAGTTCAGGTTCTGCTATCGTTTCTGGTGAAAGTAACCTGATAAGTGGGAGTGGTTATGCAACTATACTGGGAAGTAGATCTGGTTCAATTAAAGGTCCACTTACAGATCGCGCTTTCATCGCCGGCGGTGAAGGTAGCCTGATAAGAGATGGTGCTTATGGATCCAGTATAATAGCAGGGGAAAATCACGAAATAGGTTCAACCGCTTATTATTCATCGATCATAGGAGGAACGGGACACATTATTCAATCCGGAAGTTTTTATTCAACAATATTTGGTGGAAAAAACAACAAGATAAGTCAGCTTACTGATTATTCTTTTATAGGTGGTGGAGAAGATAATGAAATAGGGGATTCCAGTGGGAGATCTGGTATCCTTGCAGGAGATTCTAACACCATATCGACATCATCAACATATTCTGTCATTGTGGGTGGTAACGCCAATACAATCAGAGGATCTAATGATATGGGAGTAATTGCGGGAGGAGCATCCAATCTCCTAACCGGTTCCATCAGGTCATCAATACATGGGTATAGAAATACTGTGAACGGTCTAGCATGGCCGGGTCAATTGTTCAACATACACATCATCGGTGAAGGCATCGATGCTAAAGCAGAGCACCATCAGGATCATACGTTTGTGAATAATTTGGTTGTAACTGGTTCGTGGTTCCCTCTCGCTTCTGGACGCTCAGCAGCTGGACAGATTACTGCCAGCGGTAATGTTCTCGTCGAAGGAGCCACTAACGATATATCGACTCCAACGGTCCTCCAGATAGGTAGTAATTATCACACTTCAAACAATTGGATGTCAATTTATGCTAAAGATGGTGGAGATGCATCCGGTGGTGGTATTACGTTTTACGAAACTTTAGGCTGGAGTCCAAGTGCTCCACAGTATGGGGCAAAGATTGTCTACAATGAGGATGCTGACCAATTTAGTTTAGGTACAATGCAGGACGATGTGTATAAGAAACAAATCTACATGCCTCGAGCAAACGCTATTGTTTATATCCAGAACACACTGAGAGCTGCCGGTGATGTCGTGGCATATTATTCTTCAGATGAAAGACTGAAAAACAAGATAAAAATTATACGAGATCCAATCACAAAGATTACAAAACTCAGAGGTGTACAGTTCGAGTGGAGTGGTAAATGGAAAGAGGAAGATGGTGGATATCCAAAAGGACATAAAGATTCCGGAATCATTGCACAGGATGTCCAGAAAGTGCTTCCAGAATTAGTTGAGAAAAAAGAAAGTGGTTATTTGGGAGTCAGACATGATAGACTTGTTGGATTGCTCATTGAAGGTATAAAAGAACAACAAAAACAAATAGATGAAATGAAAAAACAAATTGAGGAGATAAAAAATGGCAGTACCAAGTAGTGGCGAACTATCATTAGCTGGGATATGGAATGAAATTGATAGTAATGATTATAATGCTAGTAATCATGATAATGGTGAGAACATTTCATTAAAAGATTTGAGTGATGGAAGTTACGGCACAATAAATGGAAACAATGATGCAGATGATAGACCAGATGGATCTGCACCACACTATATGTCTGAATTCTACAGCTACGATCATGATAAAGCACCCAAAGGTGGACGATAATAATATAGATCTCAGAGCAATCCAATGAAACAACTTTCTTTTCAATTTCGTAACTATTTATATATGGATACATATAGCTGGATGACTGAATGCCACTGACATGGTCTCAGACAGTTATAGCGTTCGGAAACGCGGACTACACGTGGGCAGAAATCAGTATTGCACTGGAACTGGCCCAAGTCACGGACGGAGTAAGTTCTCGAAGAAGACGAGAGGACATATATAAGAAGCTTTTCCAGCAGCATCCAGAGAAGAAAAAGAAAACAATACAATTGATTATGAAGATTAAAGGACAAGAAATCAAACAAGGAGTCAAGATACCAAACCAGGTAGATGTAACGCTCAAGGATATTGATCTGATCATCTCTGAAGTCTTGAATGTAAAACCGGAGGTCGCCATAGATGTCACTTAAACTGTATACGGATCGAGCAGAGATCTTTGAGTGCAATGTAGCGCTGAAGGGCGCGTCATTGAAAAATTCTTCCATCAGAGCAGTTTTGAAGTTAGCTGATAAGAGTCTCCTCTACGAGGGTAAGATCGCATCATCCGGAAAGGGTGAGATCATATTCCCCAAACTGAGAAATATACTCGAAGAGGGTGAAACCGGAACAATGGTGTTAGAAGTGATCGCAGATGATGCATACTTCCAACCATACAATGAAAAATTTACAGTACAGACGTCCAAGAAAGCAGTAGTTGAAATAATATCCAGTAAACCGGTAGAACCACAGATTACAATCAAGAAGGTCACTCCGGAATCTCAACTGATAGAATTATTGAAGTCCCGGGGGGTTACAAAACGCCTCATTATTGAAAATAAAAAGAGGTTTTCAAAAGTTCTACATAGTTATTATCAAGAGAATAAATTTAAAATTGGTTACAAGAAATTCCTCAATAACATCCTATCCAAGATCTAATCGTGGCTGACTTCGATATATCGAACACACTCGTTAGTGACACGTTTGGAAGACTGCTCCAGATCGCTACAGATAACGTCGTCTATGACGCTACGGGGAGCTTTCTCGATGAATTTAAGATCTCGGGTAGTTTCACGACATCCGAGTATGTAGAGATCACCGACGGAGATAACCAATCGGGAAATAAATTACATTCCCGGGACGGAACTCTTTACTGGGGTGGTACCAATCTACAAACTGGTGGCGGTGGCATATCAAATATTTCAGAAGACGAAACACCACAACTGGGAGGACCCCTGGATGTAAATTCCAAGAATGTTAGTGGTTCCGGAAATTTTCTCATCAACGGATCTGGAAGTTTTGTTCGATTCAACATAGGGGATACATCAAATGATTTTGATGCGGTGTTCAATTTAGCACCATCGACGAGTGATCAAGACATCATGCTGATTAAGAGCAGCAGCATAGATTCCTTCAAGGTGAACAAGAGTGGAGTAACATCCTTCGGATCATTCTCCAGTGCTCCTACGGCCGTAACTGGTGGAGTTTATTATAACAATACAACAGAAGAATTTTTTATAGGAGTAGGAGAATAACATGCCAAATTGGAAAAAAGTAGTCGTATCAGGCAGCAATGCTTATTTAGCACAAGTGACAGCGAGCGACTCAGTCGACATTCAGGGCGAACTCACGTTAGGAACAGCCTTAGCGGTCGCGGAAGGCGGTATAGGAGCAACATCAATAACCGATAAAGCGGTACTGATATCACAGGATAGTGGAACCGATGCAATTGGATCATTAGCATTGACCGGAAATGGCGAGATTATCGTTGGCGGAACAAACGGTCCAGCTGTAGAGGCAGCAGCCGATGTAGCGGGTGACGGCCTTGATGCATCAACCGGAGATGGAACTCTTGCGATCAACGTAGCAGCCGCACAGACAACAGTCACATCCATCATAAATTCCGGTCTGGGTAAAATCGGAACGGCAGCAGATCAGGAGTATATCACTTTTGGAACATCCAATGAGGTGAATACATTTGTGAACAATACAGAGCGACTCAGTGTGACTGCAACTGGTGTGGATGTTACAGGAGTATTAGCAGTATCGTCAAATTTAACGGTAGCGGCAAATGCAACCATTACGGGGAATTTAATCGTCAATGGCACGACGTCGTACATATCAAGTTCTAATCTGATCGTCAGGGACGCTTTTGGATTCTTTGCAACCGGATCAGCTGGGGCGAATGTTGATGCTGGAATTTTAGTTCAGAGTGGGTCAGCGGCTGATACTGGATCAGCATTGTATCATGATATTAATGTTGTCGCAAAGACTAATCCGGGTGGTGGACGTTGGGCTGTAGCGAAGACCGTTGCTGCTGATGCATCCGGAGCAACACCGGAACAATTTGTGGTTACGGCAAATATTGCTGTACATGATCCACACATTACTACTTCTGGTTCGTATGGTGTTGGAGAAATGCACATCAACACTACTACTGAAGAAATATTTATCAGAACGAGTTAAATTTAAAAAGAGGTTATCAATGGGATCAATAAGTGATCAGACAGACACGACAAATAGTGTAGAAGGCATATCAGGCTCAACTGTACCAAACAAGCTTGACTTGAGTGGGGATGAAATAAAATTTCTTCTTGCAAAGATAGCTCAATTGGATTTTAAGGGAGTTGAAATAGAATTTGCCTACAATATGATTGTGAAGTTACAAGAGTTATATAGACAGAAAGATCAATAATATTATTTTTATTGTTGGCCCCTGAAATGGGGGAAGTGGGCTCATGCTGAGTATCCAACCGCGATAGGAGAGATGTAAATGCCAAACTGGAAAAAAGTTGCAGTTTCGGGGAGCAATGTTGCGTTCCACCATATCACTGCAAGCGGCCACATTAGTGGCACCGCGGCATCTTCAGCATCATTTGGTGCAATCTCAGTAGTTGGATTTGGCGGACCAGACAAAAATTTAGCTGGACTTTCAGCCTCACTTGCCAGCAGAATAGGCAGCACGGAAGCCGGAAACATCACAGAAATCACAGCTGGCACGGGATTATCTGGTGGTGGATCATCCGGAACAGTTACGGTTAATGTCGACTTCAGTGATTCAACGTTCCAGTCCGGAATCAGCGGATCCTGGCAGACACATCTGAACGGAGCAGTCTCTAACTCGATCCAATTGACCACAGACAGCAGTGGGATTCTGATCAGCAGTTCAGCACAACTCGCGACAGCAATTTCTGGATCCTGGCAGGTGCCTCTGAACGGAGCTGTCAGTTCATCAGCTCAACTGTCTACGGACATCAGTGGATCCTTTACAGCTCCCAGCAGTTCATTCTCAGACAGACTGACTACATTTGAACCCACGACTGGAGAGCTCATATCCAGCTCAGCCCAATTAGCAACAGCGATATCCGGATCCTGGATCGGAGCTGTCAGTTCGTCAGCTCAACTTTCTACAGATATCAGTGGGTCTTTCACGGAAGCATCTGCTGGATTGGCATCCAGGATAGCATCCACGGAAGCAGGAAACATCACAGGAATCACAGCGGGGACCGGACTGAGTGGTGGTGGATCTGCCGGCGACGTTACAGTGAATGTAGATTTTAGTGATTCAACACTTCAGAGTGGAATCTCCGGCTCGTTTGTATTAGCAAGTAGTTCACTTGCCAGTAGGATCACAACCACGGAAGCTGAATTGGGTAACACCTTGATCAGCAGTTCAGCACAACTCGCGACAGCAATTTCTGGATCTTGGATTGGAGCGATCAGTAGCTCAGCACAGCTGAAGACTGATATTAGTGGTTCTTGGCTGGGATGGGCTTCTTCCAGTGTAGAACACTCTTTTGGAGGAGATATAAGAGTTTCCGGAGACATCGTAGCAGAGAATTATATCGTGAGTTCATCTGTCACGTATATGACTCAGTCGTTTTCTAGTGGTTCAACCATATTTGGTGATTCGCCAGACGATACTCATGTCTTCACGGGTTCACTCATAGTCAGCAGTTCAACCGGTATTGATGTCCAACATGGAAACATCAGTGGATCTTATACATCGACTGGATCTTTTGGTAGAATAGAAGCATCGGTTCTCGGCGGTCTCAGTCCTATAAGGATTGAATCTGATACTTTCACCCTTGATGCGACAGGTGGGGTTTCGGGCTCAGGAGAATCAACTGGCTCGTTTGGTCGACTTCAAGCTGATATGGTCGCCGGCGAGATGCAGGTCACGACTGGATCACTCACCGGTGAAATGTGGATCACTACGAATACTGGATCTCGAATGTTTATCGGTAAATCCACCAAAGGGATCCTGGTATCCAATGATAGTGGATCAGACATCGATGTCGGACAAACCGTAGATGGAACGGATATAGGATTCTCAACAGTTCATTCAACCGATAGTGGCTCAATTTATCTGACTACTGGGGATGGAATTGTGATAGACGACCAGAATCACTGGTACACGGATCGAAAATTTCACATAGGGGGAAACTCTCAATTCATTAGGTTTGATGGCGAGAATAACATCAGTATGTCAGCACAAATGTTCCCGCAGACGGGATCTTTTGGTGGACAGATGTGGGTAAACACCAGTGATGCGGATCGAATGTACATCGGCAAGTATGCTGGAGGATTTACAGTCACGGGTGAAGATTCCGGAGTAGAAGTTTCTCGATACGCTACAGACGAAGACGGAAACATCATTGACGTTGGATTCTATATGAACGATTCAGGTAGCATCATCGGGATCTCAGATGGTGATGGTCTCAAGGTTAATGATTACAACTACTGGTACACCAACAGACAGTTTGCTATCGGGACGGGTTCCCAGTACATCAGATACGATGATAATGATCTATTTCAGGTCAAACTTGGTAATGCTGTATTCGCTTCAATCACATCAAGTGGAAATATCAGCAGTTCGGCAGCATCAACTGGTTCGTTCGGAAGAGTAGAGGCAACGACATTTGCCGGAGATGGTGCCGCATTGACAAACGTACCCGATTATGTATTTGAATCTGATTATGATTTAAAAAAGTTAAACGACTTGGAGACATTTGTTTCTCAATCAAAGCATCTACCAAACGTACCATCGATAGACGACATGCCAGAATGGGCAAAATACACAGTCGGTGATCGTGATATGCTTCTATTGGAGAAAATTGAAGAGCTCACTCTATATATAATAGAACTGCATAAGAGAGTGGAGTCACTTGAGTCACAACTTCCAACAAATAATCCAACTACATGATATTTATAAGAGACAATCACCAGTGAACATCACTGCACCAAAGAGGATCAGATTGATATATGGCTGTTAGAGATTTAATCGTTCTGAATACGACACAAAGTAGGCTTGAGCCCCATCAGGGGTCCGATACCGTACGTCTGAAGGGAGGGTCGACAGAACTGCTCAGGGTTGCAGATGGCAGCGACGTAGCGGTCATGACCGTGAGGTCACTCAGTCCGGGTCTGAACATCAGTGGATCCATCACGGGAAGTTCCGTCTCGGGGAGTGAAACCTCAACCGGATCTTTCTACTACGTGGAAATAGACGGGATGTCCGGAGATGCCAATCAGATCAAAGACATTGTGACTGCAGATGTCGTGTCGAGTTCTGCACAGTTAGCAGCTGCGATCTCAGGATCCTGGCAAGGTGAGTTCTCCAGTAGTGCAAAAATGTTTATCGGGGGTGGAATCTCCGGATCCGAAGAATCAACCGGTTCTTTTGGACGAATTCAAGCAACAACTCTGATCGGAGACGCTTCACAGCTCACCAATGTGATCACAGAGGGAACAGTCTCGAGATCACTCGCCACGAACCTTACAAGTGGTTCAATCACTCACAATCAGTCCTTGCAGTTTAATGGAGTGGACAACTATATTGTAATAGATGGTCCCGTAGCTCCTGCAGAGGCTGCAGATAGTTTTACTATTTCTGGATGGTTTAAGACATCCACGGCTGCCGGATCCCAGACAATAATTACAAATGACAGTACCGCAACCAATCCGGATTTTCGTATCTATATGAATGGTGGTAGTATCACTTTTTACGTGCAAGCCAACGGCGGAAATGATAGCATAGGAGTAGCAGTTAGTACTGATGCTTGGCATAATTTTGTAGCTGTAAAGAATGCTGCTACTAATTTTTCATTATATGTGGATGGAAACCATATCGGTACCACAGCTATGCCCGGTGATGGTGATCTCGACCGGGGAGATGATTGGCTTATTGGTGAAAGGAGACTAACCCAAAATTCACCCTTTAAAGGAATTCTAGATGAATTTGGTGTCTGGACCGACACAATAACTCAAGGTGCAGCTCATGCCCTGAACAACAACGGGAATCCTACCGATCTACGACAACCATGGGGAATCCCAAGTGGTTCCGGAACTGCCCAATATACAGAAACGGGAAGTTTAGTCGCATGGTGGAGAATGGGAGATTCTCATCACTGGTCCGGCAGCACCGTAGATGGAGCTAGTCCATCCGGATACATCACAGCATCCTTTGAAGGATCCAGGTGGTTCATCGACAACGTAGCGAGTTCCAGCTGGGCAACCGGATCTTCTGTGAATATGTCTGCGAACTCAGCATCCACGGATGTTCCAATGAACCATTCGGAGTCCGCATTAGATTTTTACGATCAGACGATCAGCAACGATGTGACGGGATCCTGGCAGGGAGTCTTCTCGGGAAGTAGTGGTACTACTCTGAGGAGTAGTGGCCCATCCGTAGGTGGGATATCCGGATCAGGCACCCAAGCTGGAAATCTACTCGTACACTCGAGGTTCTCTGGATCTGCAACCTCTACGGGATCTTTCGATAAAGTACATATTGATTACATGTCCGGAGACGGTACACTCGTTACGAGCATCCAGCCGGCAGGAGTGATC
>Ga0208299_1000496_pt1 | contig 36216 bp, 59 predicted proteins | sample 15_taG_FD_184089 | JGI IMG/M metagenome (GOLD analysis project Ga0208299, IMG submission 184089) | Marine viral communities from the Subarctic Pacific Ocean - 15_ETSP_OMZ_AT15312 metaG (SPAdes) (version 2) | ecosystem: Environmental > Aquatic > Marine > Oceanic | place: Pacific Ocean | collected... | reverse complement strand
TACTTACTAAACCCTTAAAGGTCTCTTTGTCATGGGGAGACAAAATGTACATACCAAAGGGGTACTGGACAGACTTCGCTTCTGTGCCTAAAGTAGTTCGTTTGTTCGTAGACCACATAGGTCAAGACAGCACCGCATTCGTAATCCATGACTACATGTATAACTTCGGAGGTTACAAGAGGGACGGACGGACTAAGGAACGTGCACCCTCAAAGGTGACACGCAGAGTAGCTGACGCAGAGATGAGATACCAGATGGGTCTTTACGGAGCTTCAAAGGCACGACAGTTCACATTCTACTGGGCTGTGAGATTATTCGGGTGGTTAAGATTTAAAAAGATATGAAAATAGTAAAACGTCACACATGGAAGCATTATAACTTTGGTACTCCAGAATCAATAATTTTTCATATTGATTTGGGTACTGAGAGAGGTACTACTAATTGGATTCTAACAGGGCCTAAGTCTATATCATACAACTACTACATCCCTCGGCATGGTAAGTACGTTATTGAATTTGTTCCTTACCAATATGGTGCATGGCACTCTGGAGTTGTTTCCGACCCCACACCAAAAGCAGAGAAATTTTATGCTGGGATGAATCCTAATAAGAGGTCTATAGGAATCTGCTACGAAGGAAAAACGGTAAACACTAAACCTAATGCAAAACAGATAGCTCTAGCTAAAGAGTTGAATGAGTATCTGAAGAAAAAGACCAATATAAAGGAACACTTTGCTCATGTAGAGATTACCGATTATAAACCAAAGGTTGTTCTTGAGTTTAAGGATGCTGTTCTAAAGAAAGAAGAGAAAAAGAAGTGTAAGAAATGTAAAAGATATGAATCACGAATAAAGTCATATCAGAGGAAGCTAGACAGATGCAAATGTCGATAATATAATTACCTTATGAATATATCAGAAAAATTATTGCAACAGATTGCAAATTACTTGGCTAAGAAACCTTATGCAGAAGTTGCTGGGTTAATTAATGCTTTGAGTGCGGAAGTTAAAGTACAGCCAGAAGATAAAAAGACATCTAAAAAGGACAAGAAAGAAGATGTAAAAGACACAAAGTAGTTGTCCTTTAGTCAAATGTCCTTTATAATTCTTGTAAGATGCAAGAAGAACAAGAAAGCTTCTATAAAGATTGTCTTAGAAAGAGTATCCTTTCCATGCAAGAGAGGATTAAAACTCTTCCGCCAGGAAGTGATAGAGCAGGTAGGATACGTGGTCATATTGTTTATTGTCAGGCAGTTATTGATGACAAATTACTACGTCCTTTTGAACAAAGAAGAGTTATCAATACAATAGTCTCCACTCATATTGATAATGAGCCTGGAGATTTTTTGTAATAGCTGTGGATAACTCAACATTGCAATTAGGAACAAAGTAGTATAATAAAGAGATGTCAGCTAAAAAATTACTGATACTGATGGCAATCCAGATAATACTTTTTTTGACCGCTTTTACTGTTCTGTTGTACGGCTTAGTGCGAGGCACTTAAATCATCAAATACTTTAAACAAACAACATACTTAGTAGCAATCTTATGTGCCCTTATTTGGCCTAAAATGCTCCATAGTGGCACGTTAGGGTTCTGCTCTATAGATTCTAGCCAGTTGGATATTCCGACTCAAATTTACGTAAAATCAGTAGATGCTGGTATAGACCCAGAACTACCTCTTGCAGTGGCTAAATGTGAATCAGGATTTAATCCAACAGCACAGAACAAAACATCTTCTGCTGGAGGTTTGTTCCAGTTTATAGATGGAACATGGGAAGCTTTTTGTACAGGAGAAAAATATAATGCTAAAGATAATATGGATTGTGCTATACAAATGATTGCCGATGGAGGCATAAATCATTGGGATGCCAGTAGATTATGCTGGTCAGCAATCCTTGCTCAGAAGGAGTGAGGAAAACAATGACGTTTAATTACGTTTAATAACACAGGAGAGGGGTGGCGTAAGTCGCCTCTTTTCTGTTAAAATAGAAAGGAGGGGGATACCCCTCTGAACACTTCTATAATTCTATATTTCCAGTTAGCACCCTCCCTAGGGTGTTTTCTGGTTTAAGAGAAGAGTACAATTAGATTAGGCAGTACAATTACAAGGAGGTTATTGTGAGAACATGGAAGAAAGTAGTCAGGTATCGTTCACAGGGTGATGAGAACAAGAGAGACTTTTACATAATGCACGGCAGGAAAGGAACACCACAAGAATTACTGCAATTCTATATTGATAAAACCAACGTACCAATGGAGGACGAAAAATCATTTGTGCGAGGGCAGGAATGACTAGAAAGAAAAGAAAACAGTTAAGAAAGGCGAACAGAAACATACACCACAGAAAGCCAATATCAACTCATGGAAAGAATAGCGATACGATTCATGTGCCTATTGTGAAGCATGAGCTGTGGCATGAAATGTTTGGTAACATGACACCTGAAATGATAGCTGTGAGGATTAGCAATGTTTGGCTACCAAGCAACTACGAAATAATCATAAGGAGGAAAGATGCAGACAGACTTGTTTCGTGATACTTGGATTCAAATGGAGTTATGGACTTACTACATAATTGATAGCGAATGTTGTTATGCAGTAAGAACATGGGAGGAATCATGGCAATCACCTTGATAGCAATAACTATCGCATACCTCATTTGTTAAAATTTAACCTCCCTACTTCGGTGGGGAGTTATCTTTATGAAATATATATACATTACAATTTGTTTGATGATGGGTTTGTTTTTGCTCATGGGGATAACTTCCTTTGCATGGTGGCTGTCTTCGTTTATAATTAATATAGGTTAACTGAAGTTCTAGAGGCAAACGTTTATTCGTTTGCACTATAATGATTGGGCAGGCAGTCTTTAAATAGACTTGTGCCTCTAGGACTTGAGTATTGATGTTGGGTGTGCGATGAGGGGATAGTACTGTTCCTAGACCTTTGAGTAGGGTGTCGTACATCCGTCACCAGCACTTAAGCTGGAATTTATTATTACGTAACAATAAATGATTATGTCAGAAGAAAACGAAACTCCAGAAGTAGTAGAAGAAACTACTGAGGAAGTTGTAGAGGAAGCTCCAGTAGAAGAAGGGGCTGAAGCTCCTGCAGAGGAAGTAGTAGAAGAGTAGTTCCCCACACTCTAATAGAAAAAACCCCAGCTCTTGGGGTTTTCTCGTTCAAATTTAAATTTATGAATATTTTACGATTCAACGCTTAATCTGTCGTAGTTACAGAATATATAAAGTATGCAATAGTTTATAGTTGCAAGTCAAGGGGTTGTGGAAAACTTTTTGATAGAAAAAACTAATAGTGTATACTAGAAAAAGGTGATAGGATTTATAAGGTCGACAAAAAAGTTCTACTGGATTAGTTAGGAAGTCGACCTCCTGACTACTCCATTAGGACTTTTTTGTTTTAACAAAAATAATTATGGCACAAAAAAGAATGTTTGATAAAGCAATAGTGGATACAGATAGATTTATGGATTTATCAATGTCTTCAAAAGCCCTTTATTTCCTTTTAGGAATGGAGGCAGATGATGAAGGATTCGTGTCCTACAAAAAGGTGATGAGGATTCATGGAGGTAACGATGATGACATAAAATCACTACTTATGAAGAACTTCATTATTGGATTCAAATCGGGTGTTGTGGTCATCACAGATTGGAAGAAAAACAACTGGTTAGACACGAGAAGGATAAAACCTACCGAATATCAGGTAGAAAAGCAATTACTGGCTATAAACAAGGATAAAAGCTATGTGCTTAGCGAAGGCTTAGCCAGTATAGAGGAGAGTAGTATAGAGGAGAGTAGTATAGAGGAGAAAAACCCTATCTCTAAATCAAAAAACTTTGATAGATTTTGGGAGGTTTATCCGAAGAAAGAGAACAAGAAGAAATCTCGTGGTTTATGGGAGTCCAAGAAGATGGATGGACACATCAACGAGATTCTGGAGTTCGTTGAGAAAGCCAAAAAAACCGACCGTTGGATAGATGGGTATGTTAAAGCTCCAGATGTATTCCTGAGGAATGAGACTTGGGAGGACGATTTGAGTTCGTATAACAATATTAACAAGGAGGTCGGTCACGAAGTAATAAAAATATAGATTATGTATCAAATTAAACTCAAGGGCGATTACAAGGATATTGAATTGAACGAAGAAAGGGGTTCCGAACTTTTAAAGCAATGGTTGGCGTATCTGGAGAATAAGGTCAACAAGGGAGTCAGCTTTGATGGTTTTTATGGTCAGCTCTCCGACATCAAGAATATTCGGGAGGTTAAAGCTAACCGCAGTGAGAATGAATCAAGTTCCGTTGCTCAGGATACCATCCGAGAATATGCTAGTGAGCATGAGAAGATTAGAGGGATGTCAGTAGAGTCTAAAGCTAGGAAATGTGCTGGGTTTACGAAGTTAATGCACTGGGTGACGACAGGTAACCAGTTGGAAGATGAACCTCAGGAGCTAAAGGAAGAAGTGTACGGTCGTTTGCTGAAGTTCTTTAAAGAAAATCCGACTAGGATATTTCCTGACTTAGAGACCTTTGCTGATTTATATGAATTGAATAAGGAAAAAGTGGGAGAGCATAGATTTACTGGACTGGAAATTATTGGTAAACAAATCAGTTCAGATATTGCCCAGCAAAAGTATATTGATTAGGTTGTGGATAACTAGCTTGTATATATATTTAGATGTGTTTAGATATATATACGGCAGAAGATTATTAAGTTAAATATAAAATTATGGAAATACAAGAATTAAAAGATGGATTAATATCACAATGTGACGAGAGTTACGATGGTGAAGATGGAACTCCTGCAAGAGAAATGATTGATGAGCTGTGTAATCTACTTGCAGAGAGGTTTACTGTCGTACCTATCTTCACTGAGGATGAGCAGAACGCTTACGCCTTGATTGATGCTGGTGATATTGTAGAACCAAAAGCAGATAAGGTCTTACTTGATGAAAGATTGGCAGACCTTGTTACTCACTTTAATTTATTTGAAAATTAATATGGAAGAAACAATTAACAAAATGGTAGAGGTGGCAGAAAATTTAGAAGAAGCAACGAAGAAGCAATCAGAAATAATTGAGGAGCTTATCAATGACTTAAATAAGTTAGCAGACTTATATAATATAGAAAAATAAATATGACGACTAAAACAACAGGAGAATTACTAGAAGAACTTAAAGACAAGTCAGCTTTCAAGTTAGCCTGGTCAGTTATCTGGCGATGGGCAGTATTGGTGATGATAGCTTATGCTGCGATGGGATTACTTGGGGCATTATTCGCTTACTAAATAAATATGAATAAAATTAGAATACCAACAGAACAATTTGCCTTCATAGAAGTTGAGCATGAAGGAACTCCAGAAGAGGCAATAGAATTGCATAACAGAATGGTAGAAGCAGTTAAGCCAAAAGCTGGGCTACCTAACAAGGAATGGATGCAAGCACTGGATGAATATATTAGTACACAAAAACTTCAGGTTGAATATTGGGATAAGATGAGTCCAGAACAACAATCTACCATCCAAGAATTAAAGAGGTCTTTTGCTAGGTTAGATAAATAACTTTGTCCGCAATGACGCCATAAACTATACTAATAACTAAAAACTAAGACTATGAAAATGAATAAAAAAACGAGTGTATCTGGAGTCTTCGCTAAGAAATCAGATTATGAATGGGAAGGGACTCAATATGAAGCAGATATAAAGAGTGGTGATAAAGTCACTATTCTTAATGAAGGTGAGACAACCGAGGGTCAATTTGGAACACAATATGTATTCTCAATTAAGACTCGTAATGGAGATAAGAATTTAACTTTTAACCAAAGTACAATCAACGTACTTCATGATGAATTTGGTTCTGATTCTAAAGATTGGGTTGGAAAGGAAGTTAAGGTTCTTATGAAGAAAGATGTAGTAGCGGGGAGGAAGGTGGATATTGTTTATCTAGTGACAGAAGGTTGGGCATTAGATGAATATGGAGACTTGACTAACGAAGTAGCGTTCTAGTCAATAGTTAATAATTAAATTTAGAAAAATGTTTGGAAAAAATAAAAAGAAAGAAGTGGTAGCAGGAGTAAGTAGGAAGGACTTAGAAAAATCTTTAGAAATATTCGATATTATGAAATCGAGTATATATGCTTTAGATATGACTGTTAAAGGATATCAGGGCAGAGAATTAACAAAGGATGACATACAAGCTTGTATTGCAGGTGTAGTAGGAGCTGTTCTCGCACTGGATAAGTCTGTTGACCATGATGAATTGGCCAAGATAAGTAAGGCGGCTGAAGATACTTTGGCTCTCCAGTATCTTGGTGAGATTCCTAGCCTATTTAAAAAGGGTGCATCTGGCAAGACAGTAGGAAGTGAAATTAAAATCAAGGGCAATCTTAGTGGGGAAGAACTTAACAGTGCATTAAAGGGCATGAAAGAAGCATTAAAAGAAAAAATGGGAGTTTCTTTTGAGGAAGATACTGAGGATGAAAAGCCGAAACGAAAGAAAGGAGCAGGTCGTCCGAAGGGTTCAAAGAACAAGAAGAAATAAGAATTATTAAATTAATTTATAAATTATATGAATAGATATACAGATGAGAGAGGTGAGGTATTAGGGGGCAAGGTTATCAGAGATATTATTCTGGCTATAGTAGCACTCGTTCTTGTGTTCGGTTCTATGTTCACAGTTCGGGCAGGTGAGATGGGAGTTGTACTCCGATTCGGAGAAATCAAACGAACTGCGGACGAAGGTCTACATTTCAAGATTCCATTGATTGAGGGAGTAAAGAAAACTAACGTTCGGACTGCAAAGATTGAGCGTGAGGCTAGCTCATCATCTAAGGACTTGCAGGTAGTTACTACACAGGTAGCTCTTAACTACAATGTTAATCCAGGTGATGTAGCTGACTTGTACCGACAGGTTGGTAAGAAATATGAGTCTCGTATTATTGACCCAGCTATTCAAGATGCAGTAAAAGCTTCTACAGCACAATTCAATGCTGAAGAGTTGATTACGAAACGAGCAGAGGTTAAGGACTTGATGGAAGCTGACCTTACACAACGACTACAATCATCAGGATTAGTTGTGACAGCGATGAACATTGTTAATTTCCAGTTCTCAGCAGAGTTCGACAACGCTATTGAGCAGAAGGTGACAGCAGAACAGAACGCTCTAAAGGCTGAGAACGACTTGAAGAGAATTGAGTTTGAGGCACAACAGAGAATTGAAGAAGCGAAAGCCGAAGCAGAAGCTATTAGAATCCAAGCTCAGGCTATTAACTCTCAAGGTGGTGAGGACTATGTTCAGCTCCAAGCTATTGAGAAATGGGACGGTATTCTACCTGCACAATTCGTACCAGGTTCAGCTATCCCATTCCTAAGTATCTAACATGCGGAAGAAGATACTGTGGGGCATATTAATCTTACTAGCGATTGGGCACTTTGATTCCATCACTAATGGAGCAAACTACAACCAATCAAAGTATGAAATATGGCAAGCAGGTGTAGCGTACCCGCATAGAGCAAAGATGGAGTGTCAGAATCAGGAGTTAGGATTCTCTATCAAAGTTGTGGTCAGAGAATTAGATGAGGACATAATGGCTCACTGGCTTCCTGGGAAGGATACGATTGAATTTCAGCCAGGAGTTACAGACATAGATACTATCGCTCATGAGGTCTATCATGCCACTCAGACTATGAAGCAAAGATATGGTCTAGGGTACGATGAAGAATTATCAGCATATATGCAAGGTGGAATGACAGGATGTGTATATAAATTAATCCATAACGTACGATGAAAAAAGGATTTACATTAATTGAACTACTTATTGTTATCGCCATTGTAGGAATCCTGTCAGCCGTTGCTCTTGCAGGAGTACAGGATAGACATGAAGAATATGGTGGTGATTCAAATTATAGAATCTGTGGTAGTGGTAGATGCTATAACGTAGAATATTACACAAAGGAGCAGAACTGTGTGTTCCTTTCAGAAGAAGAAGTAAGAGTTTGTGGTGATTACAGTATTACCAAGCTGAACGTAGAGTAGTGCAATCGCCTTTGGCGAACCCTCAATCAGATGTTGTATTTTCGTAGCTGATAATATTGTGTCTATTCATGTTAGTTGATTGGGGGTTCCCTGAAGGAGATTGTAATAGCCCTGAGAGGCTCAAAATTGAGCACCAGAGAGTTTAGATAGGAATAATGAAGGATGTATCTATCAGGATGGTAGAAGCCCTTAGAACGCAGAAATGAGATTAGTATTAAAATAAGAACAGATGACACCAAAATCAAGATTATTTAATGAAATAAAGATATACCTACAGCATGGAACCAGGAATCCAGAGAAGAATCCTACTCGTTTTGATGATAAAGCTAGAGTACTATTAACATTGTGTGATACACATAAGTTATTCCTTGATAGTATACTGGAGTTTAGACACCTGCATGCTAAAGGTTGGAAGGATATTCTAGGTCGTAGACTTCTGAAAGAGGTTGAGAGAGACAGAAAGAGAGGAGATGACCTTAGACAACGCAGGAAGAACAAACCTTTGCTCGATGCCTTACAGAAAGAACGCAAAGAGATGATGCGGGAGAGACTTGCTTATCAATATCCTGGTGTAGATTTGTCACTACATTGGGCGAACCAAAAATAAATGAAAATAAAAATACCCCTACCACAAAAAATATCAACTAATAAAATTTATGCGGGAACACATTGGGCTACCAGAAAGAAACAAGCCGACCTCTATCATGAAAGCCTAATAGAATATCGGAATGAAAAGATTACAGAATATCCTGTAGATATAAATTATATTTTTTCTTTCAAAGGTAAGACTTTAGATACAACCAACTGTAGTTACATGGTGAAGATGTTAGAAGATGGATTAGTTAAATCAGGAGTGCTAGAAGATGATGACCCTAAGCATGTTTCCTTCACTGGAATCTATTCTCAGAAGGGTAAGAAAGATGAGGTGGAAATTATTATCACCTAATATAGGGCTAAGAATAAGGGTATTATAGGGTGTGGATAACTTTCTGGTGTTATTAGTATAAATAATGTAACATATAAATATGTTATCAGAACAAGAAAAAAAGAAGTGTAGAATTTGCAAAGAGAAGCCTGGTGAGATGGTCTTATCAACTAACCCCAGTAATGGACATAAGAGATTGTGTTGCCTTGCTTGTAATGCAAAGAGAATGAAGAAGTATCGTGACGAGAACAAAGATAAAATTAAGATTATTAGTAAGAGATATGAAGTGGCAAATCAAGAAAAGCGTAGAGCTTGGATGAAGGTTCGTTATGCAGTAGTAACAGGAAAGCTAGTAAAGCCTGATGCGTGTTCTGATTGTGGAACAGAGGGTCAATTAGATGCACATCATGAGGATTACTCTAAAGCTTTGGAAGTTACATGGGTATGCCGTAAATGCCATAAAGCGATACATAAATAAAAAAAATATGGATGAATTAGAAAAAGAAATGATAAGAATAGCTGGCCTTTGGAATGGCAAAAATAGTGGAGCTTTAGAAGAAAAGGCTCAAAGAGCTTTGGAGGTTTTAGAACACCTAAAAGAAATACATAGATTATTGGAGGAGATTGAAAATATATAACCATGACAACACTTAAAGAGATAGCCCTAAAGGGGTTAAACAAAGAAAAGCAGATGTTGACACTGTCTTTAATAGGATTTAACGAACAGAAAAAGTATTCAGGGGCTATAGATATTAAGAACCGTTTACGGGAGGTGGATACCCAGATAGGGTCTATCTTAAAAGAAGCCGAGGCGTTATTAACTAACCAATAAAGATATGTCAGCAACAAAAACAATAACAAAAGAAAGGTGGAAAGAGCTTGTCGCAATTAATTCCTTAGATACCTATAGTATGGTTGTAATGTTTGGAATACTGACCCTGTGGGAAGCTGGGGTCAAAACAGAAGAAGAGGCTAATGAGGTTTTGTTAAACAAGAAATTAGGATTAACAGGATTTCAAGCAGAAAATATAATTGCCAAGGCGTTAGGGAATACTCCAGATTGGAATCTTGGAATGGATAAGGAGTAATAAGTTATATATCAAGATATGAAAAGCCCATATTTCAAACGTGCAACGAGCAAGATTACCAAGATAGAGATTTCTATTGAGAGGGAGAATGAATCTAAGGTTGTGGTTGCTTGGGTAAGACCAGAAAAAATAAAGGAATTGGTGGAAAAAGAGAAATTTATTAGAGAATTAACTAACCAATAAAGATATGAAAGAAATCATAGAACAAATACAGGTACTAGCTATGGATAGAATGACAGAAGATGGCATACACCATGACGATTTCCCAGACCGAGAGGCAGACTACGCTTACGATATCCTGGAAGAGCTTGGTGAGGTTTGGGACATTGATTTAACAACTTAACTAAATAAGATATATGAACAATCAAAAAATAGGCATTTTGACAACAAACGACCCTGCATTATGTGAATGGTTAACAGAGAGTTTTCCATGTTGGGTAATTGCAATAACGCCCAATTCAAAGGTAATAGAGTTTTTTCCATTACCAAATCAACAACCACACACAACAGTAGAGTCGCCCGAAATTCCCGTAACAATATGTGAGAATAAATGCAAACCTTAATTAAAATAGTCTGTATACTATTCGGCACGACCCTTCTTATTGGCTTAATTAGATTGTGTTGGTGACTATCAGGAGTTATACTTTTCTTATGAAGGGAATAATATTAGCAGGAGGTCAAGGAACAAGACTACGACCTCTAACATATTTAACAAACAAGCACCTATTACCTATCTATGACAAGCAGATGGTTCTATATCCTCTACAAACTCTCAAAGATATGGGAATAGAGGACATTCTTTTAGTCACTGGAGGTGAGCATATCGGACAATTTGCCGAATTACTAGGAGATGGGTCTGAATATGGGGTGAAATTGACCTATAAAGTCCAGAAAGAAGCTGGTGGTATTGCTCAAGCTCTACTATTAGCTGAAGATTTCGTTGACGATGAGTCATTTGCCGTTATTTTGGGAGATAATATCTTTGAATATCCAGTCAAATGTCCTACAGGTTGTGGAATTGTAGTAAAAGAAGTAGGTGACCCTGAGAGATTTGGTGTATATCAAGACGGAGAGATTGTAGAGAAGCCAGAAAAACCTAAGTCTAATGATGCTGTATTAGGATTATATTTCTATACCAGAGAGATTTTTGACTTTATCAAGACTCTGAAACCTTCTGCAAGAGGAGAATTAGAGATTACTTCGGTGAATAATTGGTGTTTAGCTAATGTCGAGTCAAATATTTTACGCTATGATGGATTTTGGTCAGATGCTGGTACACTAAAGTCTATCCAGAAGTGTAATGAGTGGGCTTCAACTAGGAATGTGTTAGAATAAATACAAATGGCAAAGAAAATACCTAATAATCCAGAGTTAATCAAATCTAAGTTAGATACTAAGGTTGGTAAGTATTTCATTAACAGACAAAAAGGTATGAATAAGAAAGAATCACAGTTGGCGGCAGGATTTGCTGATGGTCAACATGGCACTAGGATTGAAAATACAGAACAGTACAAAGAATTAGAGAAGATTTTCTATAAAGATGAGTTGTTAGCTCAAATATCTCTAACAGAATTAGCTGAGGAGCTAGTAAAGAATGTGAAACAAGACAAGGAATTGGGGGCTAAGAATAGGGCTATTGAGATAGCTTTGAATAAGATAGAACCAGATAAGATACAAGAAACCTTTGATGATAGAGTCCATGTTGTCTTGGTAGAGCCTGAAAAGGTACATCGAGTTGAAAAAACTAAGGTTCATGAGGTCGAGTCAAATCCTGTAGAGGAGGAAGAACCTATCAATGCTACTCTAGAAGACTAGCTACATACTATATTTGTCTAAAAAACCGCAACTAATCAGATGCAAAAATTTCACGGGTTCACCACTTGTGTTTTTCGTACTCTATCCCCTGTATAAAAATAGATTTTGATTATCAGTTAAAATTTAGCTTATACAGGAGATAGAAAACAAAAAAGCGACATATAAGTTAATATATATCGCCCTTTTGATTTTTACCTTTTTAATGGTCATCAGAGTAGTGCGGTATTGATAGTCCGCTTTTCTGACAATAGCATATTTCGGCTTTTTTCTTTTCGGCTTTTTCGTCCCACAAGACTATATCCCTGATACCGTATCCCCTTTCATCAAATACGGTGGCTTTCAAGATAAATCTATTGTGATGTTTTTTGAATACAATGTTTACAACCTCCCTATCCTCTTTGCTATCGTCTCTAAATTTGTAAGTAGTATTTAGGTATGTATTCCCTCCTTGTCCCTTGCTAGCCCTTTCGCTAGTTGTTGTTGCGTATAGTTTCATAGCTATATGATGTTGATTAGTTGATTTTCTACTAATGAGATTTTTTTGTTAGCACTTAGACTATTTTCGTATGGATACAGTGTAAATCGTATCTTGCCGTTTTTAGCCTCACATATCTCAATTACTTCGTAATTAAGCCCATTGTGAATATCAACTTTATCACCTAACGAAACTTCGCAAGCGTGTTTTTGTTCTATCATAATTCTATTGTTAAAGTTCTTATAAATCGCAAGTCTAACGACCTGCACAGAATACACCTGTATAGATGTACTCTAGCAGATAACTAGTCAATCAATTCTAAATCAGTTATTTTGCCGTTGATAATTTCCGCCACCGCTTCTCTGCCCTCCCACGAGGTTGTAATACCATAAGTAAATCCAGCATCATTTTTGGTCTTGGCAGATACATTATTCTCAAATTCTATCAAGTAATTAGGATTACCATTGACTGAATTCTTTATCCTCTCAATGTTGTGAATTTTCGTTCTCATATTAGTTCAATTTAATGATTGTTAATGCTCCTAAAACAAGTAAGATAATTACTATCCTCCATGTTCTTTTCCTGCTCTTACTCCTAAACTCTGGATATAGTTCTGAATGTTGCATGGTTGCTTGTTGTTTTTCTAGTTGTGAATGTTGCATGTTAGTATTCTCTTTTAGTTAGTTCCCTTTCTAATTCTAGTAATTCTCCAATCACATCATCTAATGCACCGTTTGTGTGTTTTGATAGTTCTGCTATCAATTCCTCATGCCTTTCAATGATGTAATCATCTGTTTTATCCTCTATATTTTTGCTTTCCATGTTAATAGTTTTGTTTAATATATGCTAATAATGCGTCTAACTCCTGTATTACATCAGATGATAGCTCATAATCGCCTTGCATAAGCTCCTTATAATCATCTGCAAAGTAGTTATTAAGGTACTTTTTAAGCCACCATAAGTGGTGTAGTAATTGTTTGTCGTTTTTTTCCATGGTTATATTGTTATTTCGTGCTGGCAGTTGTCGCAATGGATTGTCATTTCTTCGTCTGCCTCTTGTAAATAGTCTAATAACGCCAGTGTGCTGTTAACAGACTCCACTGCTGTCTTTTCTCCTGCATTTAGAGGGTTGTCTTTCTTGTAAATGAATATTGCCTCTCTGATTGTGTCTTGTAAGTTGTTTTCCATAATTCTATTTATTTAGTTAATAATCACAAAGTAAAAACCGATTAACTGTTTGCTATCGAAATCAATGTTAGAAAAAAGACAGGTAATCCAATTAGAATTATATCTGTATCTATCATTCCTGCTAACATTATCCCTGCAAATACCACTATTGCTCCCATAATTTTATATATTTAACTGATAATCTTACTTCCTCTTAAACATAGCATAGTTATCTGATAACACAAGCATAAGTTATCCACACCTGTGGAAAAGTATCAATGTTGTATAATTAGATTAAGAGTAAAACATATCTGACGGTGAAACCCGCCGTTTCAATCGCCTCATGACTGAGGGTAATGAATAAAGAACCGACACCATACGGAACAATAGGATATGTAGATAATAGTTTAATTGAATATAATCTGTTTACAGGGGTTCAAGGTTTACCGTAGAGGATATCAGGTGCATAACAGTATTACAGCTATTGGTACTAATCAATAGCTACTGTTAATTAAATCGCTTAGAACTCAATTTTAAGCTTTATATTGTAGTTTAAGGTAAGTTTATCAAGGGTAATGTGATGTGATATGTGACATTATGCAATCATAGTCTAGTGTTTTATATTGCTTGTATGTCTATTATCACCACACACACCCTACTATAAATCACTGAACATTAAAGGGGGGGGTAGTAAGTCAAGTTGAATTGTAAGTTAAAATATATGATTTAGACTATCTACACAGACTAGAAATGAGACAAATGAGATAAGCTCAGTTAAAAGTTTGGGGAGGGGTGTGCTAGAATATAAGATATATGAGTAAAAAACCTATTGATGATTACGAGAAGTTAGGACAAGCTCTTTTAGATGGTAAAGTTATTAATGAGATTACTTTGAAAGGTAAGCATTATAAGTTTGCTTACACCTATGATGAGTTTTTATCTAAGGCTCTGAGTAATGGTTGGCCTAGAGAGTTTGTTGATGATGTTGTATGGCCTAAATATCGACCTGTGCAGGCTGAGTTTATCTCTGATATGAAGTCGGACTTTGCGTTAGGGAGTGGGGGGTTCGGTTCAGGTAAGTCTCTGGCTCTATATGTGAAGCTTATTCTAACTTGTCGTTGTTTTCCGAATAACCGTATCCTTGTAGGTAGAAAGACTCTGTCTGACATTGAACGTGCGATTCTACCTGATTTGTTTGATTTGATGCCAGCTAGTTGGTATGAGTACAGGGTGAAGGATGGAGTGATTAATTTTAAGAATGGTAGCCAGATTATCCTTTTTGGGTTGGATGCGATGCAATCTGGAGGGGTAGCTGATATTAAGAAGGCGGAACAGAAGCTAAAGTCTCTGAACTTAGGAGGTTATTTCATTGACCAGTTGGAGGAAATTGAGGAATCAGTGTTTGATGTTCTTAATTCTCGTCTTAGAAGGACTAATGTACCCTTTAGACAAGGAAATATGACTACAAACCCTGCTAACTTCTGGGCATATGATGCTTGGGTGGCTAATCCAAGGCCAGGATATGAGTTATATGAGTCTTGTATGATATTTAACCCCTCTTTGCCTTGGGATTACCTCCGAAAACAGCTTGCTATGCCCGAAGACTACGTAAAAAGGTTCGTTATGGGAGAATGGACTACTGATTTGCTCTTAAAAGGGGCTGTATTTGCTAAAGACAACATCCAATATCAAGAAAAGATGCTAAAACAACCTCTGATGGTAGAGGAGGAGTGTGAAATCTACGAAATGCCGAAGCCTGGGGTGGAGTATAGGATGGGTGTAGACCCTTCTATGGGTGTTGTAGACCCTAGTTCTATTTCGGTGGTGTCTTCTGAGGGTAGGAAGGTAGCTAAATTCAATGGAAAGGTTCCCGTTACCGCTTTAGCAGAAAGAATCAAATTTTTATACTATAAGTACAATAAACCTCTGATTATTCCAGAAACAAACTGTACGGCAGGTGGTGGATTGATACGGGAGATACGAGACCTTAATGTCTATCGGAGGAAGGAGTTAAACTCTAAGTACGATAAGGAATCTGAGAAACTCGGCTTCCATACCTCCTCTTCTTCAAAGGCTCAACTCATCACCCACTTCAATAGATTGTTAAATGAGAAGGTTCCAAAGATTTATGATAAGAAGACTATTGAGGAGATGAAGACTTTCCTTTGGAGTGATGAAGCAAAGCAACAGGGGGCGGGGGCAGCCAGAGGATTTCATGATGATGACATCATGTCCACCATGCTCGCATACTGGGATTTCTATCCAGAGAAGGTAATTGAAAGGCAAGTTGCTAAAGCTCAACCCATTGCAAGAAAGAAGTTTCAATATACGTAATGGTATAATTTAACTATTACTAGATAAAACACGTGTTATGAAAAATCCTTTAAAAAAGAAAAAGGTTGCTGAAAAGGTGGAGAAGGAAAAAGTTGAGGTTGTACAGCCTCAAAGTATTGAGGAACATCCTGAATATGACCCTGACCTACCTTTGCATAAGCAACGACACTTAATATAAGCAAACAATGGCATTAAATGAAATCAGAAAAGAAGTTGAAGATTTCGAGACAAAGGAGGTGCAGATAGTGCCTGGTCTTACCTTTAATCAAAAAGATATGATAGAGAATATTTTCTTCTACTATCATTCTAAGTTTGTTACTGGTGATGAAGATGATGAGGGGGATAGAAAATATTTCTATAATATTGTTAAGAACCCTTGTAAGGTCTTCTCAAAAGCTATTGACTTTGATACTAAGAATATTCGCCTGCTAACTACGGGTGGGGGAGACCCTCTAAAGACATGGTTCATGGAGAGGGACTTGAAGTATTGGATGCGAGATAAACAATTTGGTAAGACTCTGAATAGAATCTTTAAAGAATTACCTATCTTCGGTAGTGTGGTTTTGAAGATTGTTGATGGTACTCCTTTCTTTGTAGATTTACGAAACTTCATTGTAGAACAGTCTGCTGACAAGTTAGACGAATCTAATTACATTATTGAAATTCACAACTTCACTGTGGATGAATTTCGTACTGTAGGAAAGAAGATGAAATGGGAACAATCTAAGATTGATGAAACAATCAAACAGTTCCGAGAGATGAGAGGTACATCTCATATTCGAGTTTATGAACGATATGGTGAATATGAAGATGTTAATGAAAAGGGTGAGAGCAAATACTCAAATCGTAGAGTATTCTTCGCTGATGTTGGAGTAGACGAATATGACCAATACGATAATCTAGTTACTCCAAAACAAGGTGTAGAACTTTCTTCAGATGAATGGGATGGAAACCCTTATTGGGAGTTCCATACAGACAAGTTATCTGGAAGATGGTTGGGAATGGGAGTAGTTGAATCTCTGATTGAGCCTCAGGTTCGTCAGAATGAATTAGCTAACCTACAATCCAAGGCTTCTTACTGGGCTGCTCTTAGAGTATTCCAAACGAGAGACTCTGCCATTAACAGAAATCTTCTAACTGATACAAGGAACGGTGAGATTCTAAACGTTGACCAAGAAGTTACTCAGATTGATATGTCAGATAGAAACCTGGCGTTCTTCAATCAACAACGAACTGATTGGATGCAGAACAGGGATGAATTAACATTCTCCTTTGACGCTATTCAAGGTGAGAGGTCTCCTGCGGGAACTCCTCTAGGTTCAACTCAAATCTCTGTAGGACAATCACTATCGTATTTTGAAGGTATCCAAGAGAACATTGCTCTAGATATTAAAGAAATGCTTTATAAGGTGATAATCCCTCAATTTGAGAAGGATAGTAAAGCTAAGCATACACTACGATTAGTAGGTGAAGACTTAGATACTTACATTGGAATGGTGAAGAACCAACTTGTATTGAAAGAAATCATCAGACAAGCAGACCAATATGGAACACTTCCTGATGGTGAACAGAAAGAGGTGATTGAATTGGCTATTACTGAATCAATCAAGCAAGAGAAAGAAAAGATTCTGGATGTTCCTAAAGGGTTCTATGATGACAGTAAATACGATATTGATATTGATATTACTGGAGAAAGTATTGATACCAGAGTACGAAGTGCGACAATGCTATCAATCTTACAAGCTGTAACTGCTGACCCTCAGATGACTGTAGACCCTGTAAAACGAAAGATTCTATACAGAATGGCAGAAGATGGAGGTATTAACCCTAATGATTTGTTTGATGTGGAAACTAAGGAGGTAGAAAATGCTATCCCTGCTGAAGCCGCTAGAGCTGGAGGTGGAGTATCTGCACCAGCAATGGGAGGTCAATCAGCTCCAGGTCAAACTCAACAAACAGTCTAAAATATGATTAACGACCAACAAAGAGAACTAATGAAACAATTACCTGATACGGCTCATGGACGGGCTTTAAAGGACTACTTAGACGGAAAATTAAAAGAAATTCTGGATGTTTCAACATGTAATTCATGGGAAGAAACTCTAGGAAGAAAGTATGCCGCTCAACTGATAAAAGACCTTTTCTACATGATGGAGAAGAGAGAAACAGTCAAAAAGAGCAAAAACACGTATGAGTAGAATGGTACAATTACATTGTGGTTATTAGAAATTTGGCAGTTGTGTAATCTGCCGTAACAAAAACAACGATGAATGAAGAAAATGAGGTAGTGGAGACTACCGAAAATACTCCCGACAATGGTGATGTTGTCGAAAATTCTGAAGAAGCTCCAGAGGAAACTCCAGAGACTCCTGAGGAATCATCAACCGAATCTTCTCAAGAGGACTTGGTAGCTGTGGAACATCAGAAGTTCCAAGACCAAAAAAAGAGAGCTGAAAAGGCAGAATCAGAGAGAAAGGCTCTGGAAGATAAGCTAAACAAAGCTAATCAAACCAACACAAAAGACGGTGAGCAATCATCAGCTCTAGATGTTGAAGATTACATTGGTATTAGCACTTCTCTCGAAGGGTTAGACCAGCGTGAAAAAGAACGACTGGCACGAGAGCATAAGCTTACGGGTCGTCCCTTAGATGAAATACGACAAGATGAAGACTTCGCCCTTTGGCAAGATGCCTACCGAGCAAAGAAGGAGAAAGAGCAGGCCGCTTTAGCTCCTAGCGGTAAGCAAGGTGATGCGACTAAACCTACAACTCTGATGGATAGATTAGCTAACGCTTCTATTGAAGAGAAGGAGGCTATTCTTCAAGAGGCTGGACTTTATAAAGCTCCAACCACTAAGAAAGACCGTGCACCGATTGGCGATGGACGAGGTAATTAAAAGATTACCAATTAACTTACATTAAAAATGACTCAAGTAGTATCAAATGATGTTAGTGCAATCACACCTGAATTATGGTCAAGCATGGTACAGGTTCCTTTGTACAAGTCTCTTGTTGCTCTAGAGGTTGCAAACACTCGTTTAGAGAATGAATTGCGAAATGCGGATACAATCCACATGCCACGATTCGGTGACCTTTCAGCACAGACTTATACTCCAGGCACAACAATCACAGCCACAGCTCAAGACTGGGCATACGACACACTTGTGGTTTCAGCTTACAAGCATGTTACATTCTATGTAGACAATGTTGAGCAACTACAAGCTAACGTAGACCAAGCACGAGAACTGGCTACAGAAGCCGCTTACAGACTACGTGACTCTATTGACACTCACGTATTCGCAAACATTACTGGAACAGATGGATTTACAGTCGCTGACGATGAAGACCTTCTAGGAGGAACAAACGCACGACCTATCTCAGCAGGTACAGCAAACATCATCAACTTGTTTGCAGGTGCTCGAAAAGTTCTACGTGAGAACAACGTAGAAGAAATGGGAGATTGGGTAACTGTTGTTACACCTAAGGTTGCAGCCGACATCGAAATCAAGGCAGCTAACGTTGGATTCAACGTAGCAGATGCCACTCTTCGTAATGGTTATGCTGGAGACTTCATGGGATTCCAAGTGTACATCTCAAACAACCTACCATCAGGTAGCGTTTCAGCGATTGCACCTCAAATTTCAGGAGGAGCAGTTTCAGCTACAACAGCCACATCTATGTACTTCGGACGAAAAGGAACTATTGATGTAGTTCTACAAAAAGCACCCGCTTTGGAAATTCGTCAGAAAGATGACATGATTGGTGCAAACTTCATTACCTACACAGTTTATGGTTCAAGTGTATTCACAAAGAACCGTTCACGAGGTTTGAACGTTGCAGTTGACGCAGCATTTGCCTAGTCCTTTCGACTAAGTTGTTTATCGCCTATTCTACTCACTTTGGAGTAGGCGATACAAAGTGAGAGTAACTTAGATACTACTTATTAACTTAACGATTATGAAAATATTTTACCGTTGGTTAGCAAAAAGCCGACTAATTAGAAGATACAAATATCTTATTGAAGTGAATAATATTCTAGAGGAATATATTACTCACAAGATTACTCAAGGTGGTAGTTCAGAATTTCTGACAAAAGCCCGACAAGACTTGGTAAACAAGCAAGCAGAGATTAAGGAGACTTCTGCTATGTTGGACTTCTTAAAAAAGGTGTAATATAATATTATCTATGAAAATACTGTTTATGACAGATAGCCAGATGTGTTTCCAATCTGGAATCTGGTGGCACAGGATAGAGATGCCAACAAGAGCTTTGGAAAAAAGAGGACATGCTGTTAAGCAAGTTGCTATTGGAGCTGAAGTACCAGAAGCATTAATGGAGTGGCCAGATGTTGTAATCTTTGGTCGTTCTTATGCAGAGTGCTTTGACCCTGTTAAGATAATGCGTGATTACAAGAAGAGAGGTACACGAGTATTGTACGATATGGATGATGATTTCTGGGAAGTAGCCGAACATAATCCATCAAGTCTTGTATCTAATGCCCATAAAGACCAATACGAAGGCATGATTAAAGAGGCTGATGTAGTAATTACTCCAAGTAAGAATCTAGCCAAGAAGTTCAAGAAACACTTCAAGAAGCAGAAGGTAATGATTTGCCCTAACGCTATTGATACCAAGGAATACAAACCACGACCTAAGCAAATGGATAGACCAGTTATTGGGTACATGGGGGCAGCTTCACACTGGAAAGACCTACAGCTTATTGGAGAAGTAATTGAAGACCTATCAAAAAAGTACGATTTCTTCTTCACTATCTACGGAATTACAGGTGATGCTCTTGAAGCAGCGTTGTATATGTACAACAAGATGTACAAGATGAATCTAAAGCCAGAGCAGAATGAATACTTCAAAGCTGCCTTGGAATTTAGAGACCAACTGAAAGAAACTAAACTCCTACACATACCTTTCATGCCACCAGAATTACATCCTGGGGTACTTTCACGTTCTGACTTTGACATTGGTATTGCTCCTCTAGAGGATACTGAGTTCAACAAAGGAAAATCTTGTGTGAAATTCTATGAGTATGCTGGTGTAGATACTGTAACTCTAGCTTCTGACGTAGAACCCTATAAATCAGAGGTTAATTATCGAGCCAAGAATACTAAAAAGGATTGGTACAACAAACTAGAGAAGTTACTGGTAGATAAAGACTTTAGAGAGAAGACTCTGGCTGAACAACAGAAGTATGTTCTAGAGAATAGAACTGTTGAAACTGTAGGTGTTGATTGGGAAGTAGCCTTACAAAATCAAGACGGAATTAAGACTCGTAACCAAAGGAAATAATATGAAGGTTCACATCCAAGACCACAATCAAATCTTGGGGGACATTCGTAAAGAATTTGAGGTTGTTGAGAAGTTAGATGAAGCTGATGTTCTGTTTATCTGGAACGATGTGTTGTCTGTAGAACGTTCTATCATTGATTATGCAAAGAAACGGAAGATTAAGACTTATGTGTTTGAACATGGTAGACGAGGCTCTTCAAAGTATTACCCTCCATTCAACGAAGAAATCTATGCAGACACGATGTTTGTTTGGGGAGAATTAGACAAAGAGAGGTTAATTGAAGCTGGTAGAAAGAAGAAAAAGATTAAAGTCGTAGGTACCACCGTTTTCTCTCATCTCAAAGGGAGGAAGGAACATGAAGGTATAAATGTCGTCTTCTGTCCTGAACATTGGGATAAGCCAGTAATTGAGAATCAGCAAGTACGGAAAGAATTGAACAAATTGAAGGGAGTAAATATCGTTACTAAGCTGATTGATATGCACGACCCAAGTTTGTTTGATAATCCTATAATCTCAGACCGAAGGAGTCCTGACCATCTAGATATTTGTGCTGATGTTCTATCTACCGCAGACCTTGTGGTGGGTGTTGCTGAAGGAACATTTGAGTTAATGGCACAGGCTCTAGACATTCCAGTTGTGACAATGGAGGAGTGGTCTCCTAAGGCGTTTGGGGGTGATGAGAAGTATGAGGTATACACTCGTCATATATCTCCAGCATCTAAGAGAGCAACGATGGATAATCTTCTGGAGGTGATTCAATCACAGCTAGATAATCCAGATGAACTGAAAGAAGAGAGAAAGAAAGCTGTAGAAGACGAGGGAGGAATGAGCTTAGACACAATCAAATTAATAAAAGAACAATTATGAAAATAAAAGATACAATCAGCGAATTATTTAAATTCAACCGATGTCTATTGGGAGAAGGATATGATAATGCGATGGAGTATATTAATCAGTTGGTAGGGGTGGAAGTTACATCAGTTCCTAGTGGGACAGAATTAGGAACATGGACTGTACCTGATGAGTGGGTTATACGGGATGGTTGGATTAAATTCAATGGAAAGAAGATTGTTGATTACAAGAAGAATCCTCTTTCAGTAGTTGTTGGTTCTATGCCAATCCATAAGAAAGTTAAAAGGGCTGAGCTATTGAATCATCTCTACTACAATGAAGAGAGACCAGATGATTACAAGTATGAATATAAGTTCTATGACAAGGACTGGGGGTTCACTATGCCCTATAACAAAGTTAAGGACGAAGAAGGTAAGGTGATTCTAAAAGAAGGAGAGTATGAGGTATTTGTAGATGCTGAATATAAGCCTGGTAATCTAAAGTATGGGGTGCATACTATTCCAGGTAAGACAGATAGAGAAATACTTCTATTCGCCCACCTAGACCACCCATATCAGGCTAATGATAATCTATCAGCAGTAGCTTGTTTATTGGACTTAATTAAGGATGCTAAGAAGGCTAACTTTGACCATACAATCAAGCTAGTATTCTGCCCTGAAACTATTGGTTCTCAAGCGTACGGTTATACGGAAGACCTTTCCAAGGTTGATTTTGTAGTGGCCGTAGACATCTGTGGTAATGACAATCCTCTTCTATTCCAGAAGTCATTCGATGCAGACCACATTCTCAACAAGATTACTCACAGTGCCTTTCACACACTGGCTCGTCAGTACAGAAAGGGACAATTCCGAAACCTAATTGGTTCAGATGAATATTTCTTCAATGACCCTAATGTAGGTATCCCAGGAATAATGTTGAGTCGTCATCCATATCCTGAGTATCATACAGATAAAGATACTCCAGATATTATTGATGAGAAGATGGTGCATGAGACAGGAGAGGCTATTCTGAAGATGATTGAAGTCTACGAGAATGACTTTATCCCTAAGAGATTAGCAAAAGGTTCTCTGATGAGAAGTCGTTATGGGTATCAAACTCTAAGTCCACAAACAAACCTAACTCTGGATTACTTCTACTACTCAATAGATGGAAAGAAGACTCTTGCTGAGTTGTGTTGTGATTATGGTCTTAGCTTTGACCACATGAAAGAATTATTAGAAAAAATTGAAAAAGATGGAAAACTTGAAAGGGTTAATAATAGCTAAACAAAATAGCAATAGGCTTCCAGGCAAAAACACTCTAGACTTTAATGGTGAGCCAATGTTCCTAACGAATGTGAAGAAATGTCTAGAAATCTTTGATGAGGTATACGTCAGTTCTGACAGTAAGGACATCTTGGCTCTTGCGGAAGAGGTTGGAGCTAAGACAATCATCAGAGGAGAGGAACTTTGTGGTGAGACTCCTAATGTGAAGGTCTATCAACATGCTATTAAGCATATGGGAGATGTTAGCGGTATTGTTGCAGTTCAGGCTAATAGCCCCACTGTGGAATCAAAGAATATATTACTAGCAAAGTATCTATTGGAAGCAGGATTACAGGAAGTAATGACCAGCCATCCTGTGGTACATCAGAAGAAGTATCATGACCAGAACGCTAAGATATATGGTTCGGTATGGGGAATGTCAAAGAATAGGCTTGAGCATTACCCAGACCCATATAAGCCTAATCCTGATGCTTTACTGACGGATTATAGTATTGATATAGAGACAATAGATGAGTACCAAGAAGCATTAAAAACTAATTAATAATTACCATGATTAAGATAGGAAATAAAATATTAGGAGAGAAGCCATACATCATTGCCGAGTTTGGCGTGAATCATAATGGCTCTTTAAAGAGAGCAAAAGAAGGTATTAGAAAAGCTGCCCATGCTGGTGCAGATGCAATAAAATTCCAGACATATACAGCAGATGAGCTTGTATGTAAGGGTACGCCCAAATTCTGGGAGTTTGAAGAGGACGAGGAAAAAGACCAACATGAAGCTTATGAAGGTCTAGGGGGAGAACCAATGGAATGGTATCCCGAACTGATGAAGTATTGTGAGGAGTGTGGAATTGAGTTCATGACTACTTGTTTTAGTGCTGAAACTGCTGACCACTTCAATGAACTAGGAATGAAAGCATTTAAGGTAGCATCCTCTGATATGTCTACAATTCCGTATCTAAAGCATATTGCTAGATACAATAAGCCAATCCTTCTATCAACAGGGGCTTCTACAATGGAAGAGATTGAGGAGGCTGTACAAGCTATCAAGGAAGAGGGCAACAATCAGATTGTGGTAATGCACTGTACTCTTTGTTACCCAACAATGTATCCTGACAGAGAGGTACATTATGAAGATGCTAATTTATCAATTATTCAGACCCTAAAAGCTAAGTTCCCAGATTTAGTGATAGGAATATCTGACCATACTCAGACTCCATCTTCTTCAGTTATAGCTTACGCTATGGGAGCTGATGTTATTGAGAAACACTACACAGTAGACAAGACACTGGGTAAGTCAGCCGACCACTGGTTCTCAGTTGACCCCGAAGAATTGAAAGAGATTGTAGATAATTGTAAAGAAGTCCAGACACTCAAAGGTACGGCAGAGAAGAAAGTATTTGACTGTGAGAAAGAAACTCGCTTACACGACAAACGGAGTATTGTATTGAAAGTAGATGTTAAGGAGGGAGATGCAATCACAGAAGATATGTTGACCTATAAGAGACCAGGAACAGGTATCTGGCCATCAGAGTTAGATGAAGTAATTGGTTCAACAGCTTCTGAAGATATTAATAGAGATAATCCACTACAATGGCAGCAACTAAAAAGGAAATAATGAAAGACCTTAAAGATGTTATGGCCGTCTTTAAGAGATTTGGAGTAGAGGCCTATCTATCTTATGGAGCAGTTCTTGGAGCTGTGCGAGATGGAGACTTTATCCCCTGGGATGATGACATTGATATTGATGTTATAGACGATATTCCTTTTGAGGTTAGAAAGGCAATAGGTTGGGCACTATATGATATTGGTTTTAATCCCCAACCAATCTCTTTCAATATCTTTGGAAGGATGGAGTTAGCTGAATTAGGGTACAACGGAGATGCTGAAACAGGAATCATTGTTTGTGAGAGAAACTTCCCATTTTCAATATTCTTCTATAGGGAAGAGGGAGATGAAATGGTTTGTACTCCGAAGGTAGGTTGTAGAAAGCTCCTTAGCGTACCTACTAAGTTCTACAAGAAACCTGATACAGTTAAACTACATAGGACTAAGTTCAAGACACCAGGCCCTGTTAAAGAGTATCTGACCTACGTCTATGATGACTGGAAAGAACCAGTTAAAGATTATCACGCACCTAAATACGAAGACCGACATGCAAACTAAACATTGGAAAGATTTTTACGAATCACATAAAGAAACACAAGGAGCTAGTTCTTTTGCTAAGTTCACCTTACGTCTAATGAGAGATAGTGGAGGGAAGGTTGTAGACCTCGGCTCAGGAGACGGGCGAGACACTAACTTCTTTAAGAAGTGGGATATAGACGTTACGCCAGTTGATATTGCTACGACAGGAGTATCAGTAAAGGATTATATGAAAGACAATTCATCTCCGAAGTATGTATATACCAGATTCTTCTGGCATGCTATCTCCAGAGAAGAACAGCTAGCTATATTAGAATGGGCTTCTGATTACGTCTTAATTGAAGCCAGAACTACAGATGATGAGGGAAGGACAAAGATATATGATGACCACAACAGAAACTATGTTGATGTTAATAAATTAGTTAGTGACCTGAAGTATCATGGCTTTGAAATAAGGTATCTGGCAGAAGGTACTAACTTCTCTAAGATGGAAGATGAAGACCCTCATCTTGTAAGAGTAGTAGCTCATAAAACAAAGAAGTAGACAGCTTGTTACACCTCAATGGTATAATTGGATTATATAACCAATATATATTATGAATGTAACTGATTTAAAAGCAGATGTAGACTTTTTGTGCGGTTCTACCTCTGCAACATACCCAGATGCAGATAAGATTAGAAACATTAATATTGCTTACCAAGATGTAGCCCGAACTATTTGGGAATCTGCTGACGGTTGGCAATATGACGATTCTAATGCAACAACCTTACCAATCGCTAAGGCTAATATGGTGCATACCCAGCAGGATTACTCTATACCTTCTACAGCTCAGAGAATACAGCGTGTAGAGGTTAAAGATTCCGCAGGTAATTTTAAGAAGCTAAAGCAGGTTGATATACACGATGTAACTATCGCTATGGGTGAATTTAATGAGACACCAGGACTACCAGTCTATTACGATGTGGTTGGCCGTTCTTTGATGTTATATCCGACACCAGCATCAGGGAGTGTAACTTTATCAGCAGGTTTGCAGTTGTACTTTGATAGGGATATTGAGGACTTTGCAGTATCAGCTTCAACTGAAACACCAGGGTTTGCAAAACCATTCCACAGATTACTTTCTTATGCAGCTTCAATAGATTTTGTACGAGATGACAATGAAAAGAGAGTATTGGCAGAACAGAAGAAACGACTATCTGATGGTCTTACAAGATTCTATGGAAAGCGTAACGTAGAGTACAAATCAACGATTAAGCCTGCTGGTAAGAAGAGGTGGCGACAATACTTGTAATTATGACAAGCTGGAACGAACAAACAAAAAATAGTACGTCATTCACAAACTGCGAATTAGACAGTCAGACACTCTGGAGTGACCCGCAAACAACATGGGCTGACTCAGGAGCGTTCTGGGCAGGAGGTATCTCTTGGATTGATACAGGTAAGAGCTTACAGTTATTAATGATAGATGATACATATTTATTTGAAATAGATTCACTTGGTCACAATCTAATCATTGACGATGCAAGTGCATGGACTAACAGAATTAAAAATTAATTATGGCTACAAATTTCCCAACAGGATTACAGGACTTAGACCCAACTCGTGGTACAGATAACGAGAGGCTTGATAGTCCCAATCATGCAACACACCATGAAACAGAAGATGATACTATTGAAGCCTTGCAAGCCAAGGTGGGTATTGATAGTTCCGCAGATACTACTTCCTTAGACTATAAATTGAAAGATTCTGGTTCTATAGACCCAGGACACAAGCACACACCATCCACATCACTAAACACCAGTGGTACTCCAGGGGCGGGTACTTTTTTAAGAGGAGATGATTACTGGTCTACAGCACTTATCACAGATGTTCAAATTTTCACTTCTGGTGGTACTTGGACTAAACCAGCAGATGCGGAAACTGTAACCCTTATTGCTATTGGAGGTGGTGGAGGTGGTGCTAGACCAACTAATGTTGGTAATACTACCTATGGTATAGGAGGAGGTGGTGGTGGCGGGGGAGGTCTTTCAATACTGACACTAAATGCTGATATTGCTGGTGCTACTGAGACAGTAACCTTGGGTTCAGGTGGTAGTGGAGGGACTACAAATGGAGATGCTGGTGATGCTGGTGGCGACACATCATTCGGGTCTTTGGTCTATGCTCGTGGCGGAGGAGGCGGAAGTGGTAGAACTGCTGGGGCTGGAGGGGTTGGTCTATATACTGGTGGAACTGGTGGAACTGGTGCGACTATGGGTGCGGATGATGCTGTTGCTGCAGTAGACACATTGTTTGCCCCTGCGGGTGGTGGAGCAGGAACTTCACAAAATAATCATAATAATGCAGATGGTGCAGATATATCTGGCCCTATAGAGAGGGCGGGTGGAACATCCAGTGGGGATGCAGGTGAGAGTTCAGCTGCCAATGATGCCAATGGTGGTGGTGGAGGTGCTGGAGGAACTGGGGGTGTTGGAGGAGCACCAGATGGCTCTGCAGGAGGTGCTGGAGGTAACTATGGAGCTGGCGGGGGAGGAGGAGGAGGTTGTGGTACGGACGGTACTTCGGGCAACGGTGGAGATGGAGCCGATGGTATCTTGATTGTAATTACAAACTAAGAATTAAACATGGCTTACGATTCAAATAAAAAAGGAACAGAATTAGACGCATTAACATCCTTAGATGATGGAGATGTTATTATCGTCTCTGACTTAGATGATTCTGGTAGAGCAAAGAAGATTACAGCAGGAAATTTAGCTGATGACCTATTTGCTGACACAACAGCACTAGACTCTGCTGGTATTTATCGTACTGGTAGCACAGATGTGGCTGTGGCAGATGGTGGTACTAATATATCTTCTTATACAAAAGGGGACATCTTAGTAGCAACTGGAGCTACTACTCTAGCTAAGTTAGGGGTTGGTGCCAACGACACGGTGCTGAAAGCCGATAGTGGAGAATCTTCTGGAGTAAAATGGGCAGGAGCAGCTAATACTCCAACGGTTGTTGTTTATGAAGTTGGAGATTCCCCTGCCACATGGACAAAGGCGGATTACTCAGGTTTGGTCTATGTAGAAACAGAGGTAGTTGGTGGAGGGGGTGGTGGTGGTGGTAATAACGATGATAACGCTGGTTCTGGTGGGGGTGGTGCTGGTGGTTATTCTAAAAAAACTATCGCCGTGGCCGACCTGGGAGCAACTGAGACTGTTACTGTTGGGGCGGCTGGAACTGCTGGGATTAGTAGTGGTGGTGCTGGTGGAGTGGGAGGGACATCATCTTTTGGTTCCCACGCATCTGCCACTGGTGGTGCTGGTGGAGCAGAAGCGGGGGACGGAGGTGTTGGTGGGATTGGCTCTAGCGGAGATTTGAATATTGATGGTGGAGACGGCGGGCCTACTGAGTATGGTTATTCTGGCTCTGAAACAATCGGTCGTGGTGGAGAGGGAGGTAAATCACAACTAAGTGGACAAACAAGAAGAAATTTGTCTGGGGCTGGTGAGACGGGTTCTTCTTATGGTGGTGGTGGTTCTGGAGCAAAAGCCCCTAACGGTTCTGGTGCAACGGCTGGAGGTGCTGGGGCAGCAGGAGTGGTTGTCGTAACTATGTATACATAATGCGATTTCAAATAATACAAAACAATCTTGCTTTAGGAGGCTTCGCACCAGCGTGGTATAACGAAACATATCCATCCTACGGTAATAAGAACAATGCAGGAGACATGACTAATATAGACATGACTAATGCTGGATATATCTGTCAGGGGCCTGGTCTAGCCACTCTTACCGATGGAGACCAAGACGGAGCAGTTACTACCCTAATCAAGGGAGCAGAAGACCGTTCTATTACATCTGACACTACTTACGGTGTTGGAGGTAATCAGTTATATCAAATCAGCTCTACTGCTGTAGCTAATGCAGGTATTTGGCCTCACACGATAGATAAAGCTGCTGTAACAGGAGAATTGGGAGAGGATGTTGCTTACTATCAAGGTAAAATATACTACTCATACAATCACTCTAGTTCTGCTGGAGATATAGGACAATACGACCTAGCTACTACATTTGATGATGACTGGGGTTCAACCTCTCCATCTGGTGCTACGGCTCTAGGAGATAATCCTCATCCAATGGTAGTTGGAGGTGCTGATGACATCCTCTACATTGCAGATGGACAGTATGTGGCCTCTTATGATGGTACAAACTACGTATCTCAAGCTATTGACCTACCAGCTAATAATGTAATTACATCACTTGCGTGGTCATCAGACCGTCTGTGGATGGCAGCTAATAGTCCTGACCTTACAGGTTCTAATAAGAACTCAGCCTCTATCTTTATCTGGGATGGTACAACCAACCAATTTGAATCAGAGATTAGAGTTATGGGACGAGTTGGAGGACTCCATGTTAAGAACGGAGTTGTGTTTGTATTCTTCCAAGACATTACATCTACTGGTGGATATAAGCTGGGTTACGTTAATGGTTCTGGCATTACAGAATTAGCTAACTTTACAGGTTCTCTTCCTGAGTTCCATCAGATTTCAGATTATAAAGACTTTATTATTTGGAACTCTAGTGGAGAAATCTGGGCTTATGGGTCTGGAGATAGAGACTTACCAGCTAGACTATTCCAGATTGCAGATGGAGGACATGCCACTGGAGGTGCTCTATTCTGCCCATTTGGGACTCCTATGACAGCATCATGGGATGATAGTACCAATTATAAATTAGCTAAGTTCTCTGGTTATGACGTGAACTCTGATTGGAAAGGAATGACATTTGATATTACAGCCAATCAATTAGTATCTTCGTTGAACTTTATGGTGATTACCTTTGAAGCATTAGCAACAGGAGCTAGAGTTGATTGGAGTATCAAGAATAACAAAGGAACAACGTTAATAAACGACAACATTTCGTTTGGTAAACTTGGTGCTGCAACCAGCATCCGAGTCCCTCTGAATGACCTAGTTACTGAGAACTTTAGATTAGAGCTAGATTACTCTAATGGAGATACAACCAACACGGTAAAGATTAAGACAATTAAAATTTATGGAACCAACTAATCAACCAGAAGGAATAGAACCAATCCAAGAAAAGGGAGATGTAGCTCCTGAGGGTTTTGAGGCTAAATCATGGAATGATACGGTCAAGATTAATAAGGAATACTTCAGGAGTCGTGGTTCAAATGTAGCCTCTAACGTAGCGATTGAAACCGAGGCAGATACCGCTGGTTCTCCTGGTTCTACTATCTCAGTAGCACAGGGAGGTACTGGAGCAACGACCCTAACAGGTATACTTAAAGGTAATGGTACGAGTGCCGTTACGACAGTTGCACCCTTAGCAGGAACAAAGGTTTATTACGTTGCAGATTCATCAGGAGGAGCTGTAACAAGGAAACTCACATTTACTGACGGAATACTTACAAGTGAAACTTAATTATTAATATAACGAATTTATCATGCCTACAACACCAGATGGAACAGCATTAACTACAGAAAATACTCCAACTCAAGGAGGAGACCAGTCCCTTCAACCAGAGGGAGTAGACCCTACATTTGAAGGATTCATACGACCTTCAGAGGTCTTTGGTGATAAATCATCTCTGCCTAAAGCAGAGGCTCCTAGTGATGTTTCACAAATAAGTAAGGCTGGTGAAATACAGCTTCCTGGAGGAGAACCTGATGTAATATCTGGAACTCCAGCTATTTCCTTTGCTAAAGGTGAAAGTGCTCGTGATGCTGTGACTAAAGCTGAGGAAGATAGTAGGCTTGAAGATAAAGGTGATGATAAGAAAGGATTCCTACGGACAGTTCTCGGAGGTAGTGATAGATTTGATGATGCAAGGCGAACTACAGAGAGAACAACAGGTGTAGATTTTGATGAAAACAGGGCAGCTAAAGCCGCAGCATTTGCTCAGATGGAAGCTCTTGCAGGACAGCAAGCTAACCTGATTAAAATTAGGGATGAGCAAGTTGCAGAAGCAATGGGACGACCAGGTTCTACAATTAACTTTGCTAACAACAGAGTTGCACAGATTCAAAGGAACGCAGCTCCACAAATCAACCAACTAACTGCAATGATGAATGTACAAGCTTCTAAGATTGCACAGCTTAACGATGACTTTGGATTAGCGACACAGTTTCTTAATAGTGCTGTACAGGCTGCGACTTCAGAAGATAAATTCAAGTTGGATATGTATCAAACATTCCAACAAGACAATCAGTTTGAGATTAGTCGTCTTGATAAGAAAGAACAGGATGCTCTGGATAGAGCTCATGACTTTGCTTTGGTGAATTATCGTGAGGCAGTGAAGAACGCTTATGACCAATTTGGAGGTGATGATATGAAGCGTATTACTGACTTCAATGATGCGGCTTCAGAGTTTGTTGTTGATATGGCAAACTCTGAAGATATGGACTGGGGTACAGCATGGAACGCCATGAGGTCTAGATTCCCAGAGTTCACTAATGAAGATATTGATGAGGCTCTGAATAAAGCAGCTAATGTTCCATTTGATGATGGAAGTGGCGGATTTGGTTCTTTCGTAGGAGGAACACTTAATAAACTATTCCCAGTGAATAGGGAAGAGGGAACATCTACAACGAGAGGGTCATTTGACCGACAAGCTTCTTACGAGAAGTTATTCCCTGGGTTGAAAGATGCAGACCCTCTAGAGGGAATCAAAGATGCTTATCAAATAGTTAAAGACCAAATATAAACATGGCTACAGAAGGTCAATTAAGAAGAATACGGCAAGCAAGGGAGGCTGCTTCTAGGAGACCACGTACTATTGAAGAGTTTAGTGCAAGGTCAGCTAAGGCTGCTAAATTTTCTGAGTTCAGAAGACAACAAGCCTTCTTTGACGAGGAACAACGAAAAACTGAGATGACTGAGAGTGCTCTAGAGAGCGTAACCAATATTCTACCTAATTTCTTTAGATTGGTGGCTGATGGATATAGTTCTGCCCCTGACAAATTTATAGAGAATACAAAGGAAGCAGCTAAAGATTATCAAGAAGGTCGCTGGGTACGGGGAACTCTGAAGGGTGGTCTAAGAAATGCTGGAGATGCAGCAATTACATTATTTACTCCATTTACTGCTGCTATTGGAGCAGTATTGCAAGGTTTAGGTGGTCAGAAGCTCGTTGATAAAGCGGGAGAAGTTATTGCAGATAAGTCTGGTATTACTGATTGGGAAAGATTCCAGCAGTTTGCAATGGAACATCCTAACGCTGGAGAGGACTTTGAAAGAGCATTGATGTTATCAATGTCAGGAGCTGTTAAAGGAGATATAAATCCTAAACGGATGCAAGCAGAAGCTAAGAAGCTGATTGACCACGTTAAGAACCCTACACCACCTCCTGTACGTTTACCTGTCCGAAGTGCTCCAGAGTCTAAAATACCAATCAAAAGAGACTTCTCTCAGAGATTTACTCCTGATTCTAAGCTCCCTGTAATTGAATTTGGTGGCAAGGCTAGACCTAGAGGCAAATTACCTACGATAGAGTTTGGGGATGTAGGCCCTCGTGATTACGCTACAACCCGTATTAAGGTTGGTGAATTTGTTTATGAACCTATCGGAGGTGTTAAAGCTCCTCAAATATCTCCTGTCCGTAAAGCTACTGCACCGAAAGTCCCATCACCAGGAGCACCAACACCAAGAGTGCAACCATTAGAGATTAGTGCTACTGCTGAGAAGATTGTAGCTGAAGCTCGGAGATTGGGATTGGAAGCCGACATAGCAGGAATACCCAAGGTGAAACAAATAACTCTGATAAATGAATCAGCTAAAGCTATTGAGTTCATGAAGAATGAGCCAGCTAAAGCTAAACGTGTTGCTCTTGGACAAGAACCTGCTCCTGCTGGGATTATCTCTCAGAGGGTATTTATTGAGATGAAGAAGAAGGCCTTCGCTGAGATGGATACGTCATTAATAAATGAACTATCTAGAACTACAGTTGGTACAGAAGCAGGTCAGGCTCTGGTGTCTCTTAGGGATTCGTTCTTTGAGATAGACCCAGTAAGAATCATCCGAGACCTAAGAAAGAATCGACAGGATGCGGTACAGAAGAAGCTCGGTAGTAAAACTACTGTTGCTAAAGAGACTTCAAAGATTAAAAAAGAGATTAACAAAGAGATTGCTAAGGAGAACAAGAAAACTACTTGGGAGTCATTTGTTAAATCTATCCAATGTTAAAATAAAATTATGCCATTTTGCTTACCCAAAACAATAGCCGATAAGTTCATCAAAGACCTGCCAAGGGATATTAATACTCTTGTGGAAAAGACAAGTGCTGAGAGACGTGCAATATTTTCTAAGTCTGTAGGAGAAAGTAATGCTAAGCAAGTTAATGCTCTATTTGAAAGTAAATTATTGCTGAAGAATCAGCAGAAGGGATTAATTAACTGGGTGGAGAAGGTTGCTAACATGAAACCAGAGGTTAAACGAGACCTGATTAGTAGGGTCAATCGGATGACAGAGGCTCTTACTCCTGAGACAAAGGCTATGTTCTTAGAGGATTTGGTGGCTAAGAGACTAGGTTTTGAGGTGACAGTTAATGAAGCTGGAAAGATTGCAGATTTGGCTAAGACCGTTGAGGCTTACAAGAAGAGAATTACAGATACAATGCCAGACAATCATCCTGTTGTTATTGAGTATGGTATGGCTGCTGAGAAGTTCCAACAATACACAGCTGAGCTCAAGGTAAGAGCTAAAGAGAAGACTGTTTTTGAGACAATCAAAAGTCCAAGTGAACTTATTAATGAGGTGGGTGGTTCATCAAAGGCGGTCAAATCTACATTTGATAACTCGTTTACTGGACGACAAGGATTACCTGTCTTAGCTACAAATCCGACAATCTGGGCAAAGACCTTTCTTGAATCATGGAAAATTTTTGGTGAAGCATTAATGGGTGGAAATCCTATAGATGGAGTAAGAGGAGCAATTTTGGGTATGAAAAACACAAGGAACGGTAAAATTAAAGCTGGCGGATATGACCTCGGGGTAGTTGGGGAAGAGGCCTTTCCAAAAACTAAAATAATACAGGGTATCGAAAGAATACCAATATTAGGTCATCTTCTAAAAGCGTCTGAACAAGCATACAATGGAGCAGCCTTATTATTACGTGCCAAATTAGCAAATGAGTATATCAGATATGGAGAATCACGAGGAGCTAATATGCTAAATCCAGCAGAGGCTAAACCTCTCGGAGAAATTGCTAACATAATGACAGGTCGTGGTTCATTAGGTAGAGCTGAGGCTGCTGCTGATTTAATAAATGTAGGAGTATTCTCCGCTAAGAAACTCAGTGCCGACTTCGGGTTCTTTACGAAACCAATCACGGCCAAAACTAAAATTGCAAAACAACTTGCTATGAAGAATCTTTTGATTAATGTCGGAGCTTTGGCATCTTTCATATACATTACTAACATAGTTAGACCAGGAACTATCGAACTAGACCCACGAAATGCCAACTTCGGTAGTATGAAAATAGGAAATTCTAGGGTTGATATTACTGGGGGTAAGAAATCTATGGTTATTTTAGCCTCTCGTTTGTTTCCAACACAACATAAAGGTGAGTGGGGAGCATGGTATCAAAGTAGTACCTCTGGTAAATGGACTTTCTTATCAGAGCCTAAGTTTGGTCAGATGAGCCGTTGGGACGTAATGCAGTCTTATTTTGATGGTAAATTAGCTCCACTTGCAGGTGTTCTTAGAGACAGACTCAAGAATACTATGTTTGATGGTAGTGAAGCTACAGCTAAGGAACTATTAAAGCAGAACACTTTACCTTTATCAGTAGATACATTTAGGGAACTACAAACTACAGATGGTGCAGGCCCTCTTGGTTTGATAATACTAGAAACACTAGGATTTGGTGTTACAACATATGGTCGTAAATAAAGAGTTATAGCCCTAAATGGTAAAATTAAGATAATATATGACATTTGAACAAATTGAAAAAGTAATTAAAAGGGCAATAAGACTTGCTGTTAAAGAAGCAGATGAAGAAGGAATTGACCTTAATGAGCCAGAATATGATGATATAAGGCTAGAGATTAGAGATTCTATCCTAGCTCGTTTTGGTGTCAGTGTAGAGGACTATGAGGAATACTCAGGTAAGAAACAACAAGCTTTCTCAGAAGCTAAAGCAAGGGTACTAGGTGAAGGTATCAGCAAAGTAATTCCTGATATTCAATGGGACAAGATTCAAGGAACACCTCATGTATTAACCTCTAAGGAGGTAAGGGAGATTGCTAAGGAGATTGCTAGACAACATGTTCCTAAACAGAAGATAGTTCATAGAATAGAAAAACCTAAGATTGTTAAGAAGGTTACTGAAGTTATAAAGGAAGAGTATGATGATGAACCTATTAGGAAAGAGTTTGCAGGTCTACAGAAGACCCTGAAAGAAATTCAAAAGATAAAGCCTCTTGATATACCTAAGCTAAAGAAAGAATTAGGTAGTGATTTCTCTGTGATGTTTGAAAAGAATATAGATACTCTAGGGATGCCCAACTTCCGTAAGTTAGCGATGGGTCTACAAGACCAGATTGATAATATTACAGGTGGTGACGGTGCTCTTGGTTGGGGAGATATAGGAGGAACAATCACAGACCAAACTGACCTTACAACCTACATTGCAGACCAAGTAGCTACATCAGATACCTTGCAAGAGGTAACAGACAACGGTGCTACTACAACGAATGATATTACAGTTGCAGGATTGGAAATTTCAGATACATCTCCTACCCTAACCATAACCCATACAACATCAGGTGATAATGCTGATATTGTGTATACAGATT
>Ga0208299_1000495_pt1 | contig 36231 bp, 54 predicted proteins | sample 15_taG_FD_184089 | JGI IMG/M metagenome (GOLD analysis project Ga0208299, IMG submission 184089) | Marine viral communities from the Subarctic Pacific Ocean - 15_ETSP_OMZ_AT15312 metaG (SPAdes) (version 2) | ecosystem: Environmental > Aquatic > Marine > Oceanic | place: Pacific Ocean | collected... | reverse complement strand
TGATTTTATATGCGTGGTCGCGTGGGTGTGGCTATCTATTTACTGCCATTTCATTAAATTGTTTGTATATCTTATTAATTAATTTAAGCGTTTCTAATAGCTTTAAAAGTGTCAAGGTATACCAATATACCACAAAGAACACAAAACGCCTTTAAAACGCTTATAAGCAATAAAAAAAGACCCTTTCGGGTCTTCTCTTAGTTGCAACAACTTATAAGAATTGCTATTCAGATTGCAAATCCTAAAATTGTTTTATCTTGATTGTTTTTCATAGGCAAATAATTTAATTAATATTAGGTTATTATAGATTGTCCTCGTGCATAATGTCTCCCGTTGACCTATGCTCTCGTATATAGTTATTATTGATATATTGGTCTTCATACTCGGAAAAGGTGCAACAATTTTCACAAAGATATTGCTCATCCTGTTCGGCAAAATATATTTCGTCCTCGTGTACTCTATCTCCACAATCTTCACAATTACAACCTGTAGCATTGGCGTTTTGTCCGTCTGTCTCTGTTAATTTAACCTCGCATTCATCCCCGTCCTCGTACCAAGTAGCCCCATCGAGTCCTTGAAATGTATCGCAATATGGGTAAAAATCATAATCTAGAGCTTCGCCCCTTATAAGTGGATAGAAATCGGTAGGCACTCGGCTGCCTTTGTCTACATTTACGCTTTTGATATTAGCAAGATGTTTAGAACTATAGCACGGCACACTGTCAACCCCTAGCACCTCACAAACGAAATTAAAAACTTTCGCCTGATATACTGCTTTTATTTTATCAGTACCACATAAGGCGTCGGCTATATATATTCTGTCTAAATAAAACTTCTTTTCAATTTTTGTGTCTATTTTCTCAACTTCATTTGTGTCATCTTTATAAGTTATAGTGCTAACGGGGTTGTGATTGTGCCTATCTGACCACAGTAAAGCCCGCCCATATAAATTACCATCTTTATCTTCTAGCGTTATCAATTGTAAGTCCTGAGTATCTTTGTAGACATCAAAAAAGCGTTTCACTTTACCCTGCATACAAGAAACGCCCGTTGTAATATATGAGCGTTTGCCATTATCGTTTAATTGGTTCGGTACTATGCCGTATATCTCCGGTATTTGCTCGGCTTGATATATGTTACAGATTAAATCTATTGATTTAGTAAACTCAGCGACGAAACTTTTAGCGATACCCTCAAACAATATATTTTTGTCACTTGTTAAATTTTCGTCAATTAGAGACAATAAAAATTTATAAGGTTTTAACCCTGCAAAGTATTTTTGTCGGTGTTCTTTGTTTCTTGGGCTTATGATAACCCCCGTATTTTCTAAAATTTTGTGCTTTCGTTCTTCTGTAATACTAGAAATTTGTAGCGGGTTTCCTTCTTGCCTTTTAATGTGTTTCGGTTGTTGTTTTGCTAGGTTAAATCCTAGCGTTTTTAATATTTTTTTATAGTCGTTTGCTAGTTTCATAATTTAGTTGATTAAGTTAATAAAAGCGATTAATAATGATGCAATAATTGTAAGTCCTAAAGCGGTAGTAATGCCAAATATTACGCCCTCTAAGATTACTTCTTTAATTGCTGTTTTTGTTTCTTGTTTCTTCATAATGTAAAAATTTAATTGATTAATATGGTACAAATGTATAAATTATTTGCATAGTATGACAAAATAATTAAGACAATTTGTCAGACCAAAAAGCACCCCCTCCCCTACTCTAGCCACCTCTAGAAAAAAAAATAATCAAATTTAAGGGGGTATTAAGATATCCCTAGCAGTTTCATGGCAGTTTCATTGTATATAAAAGGCCTAGCAGTTTCACTCACAAAAAAAAGGCTACCATTTCTGATAACCTTTTAATTTGAGTAGCTCAAGAATTAACCTGACCTTTGTTCTCCCACTCAATCTAACTAACCTTGTATTTCTTACCCTTAAATCTTACCTCTAACAACCTTTCAAAAGGTATAGTTCTATATCCTGATTTTTGTACATCAAATACAAATAACATATTGTAATCATCAGGGTTAAAGGAAGCTTTACCTCCTTTTAAATGCTTTTTTACTCCTAATCTAGCATTCATATCTCTATGTGAGCCGTCTTTTTTTGTAAATGATACGCTGAATATCTTTCCTTTCGTATCGTGTATAATCTGCTTGGCAGTTTCACTTGTAATTTTAGTCATCATAATCGTTAGTCTTTTAGTTAGTTTAGTTTAGTTTAGTTTAGTATTGTAATATCGCAATCCCTTATTAGTTTATCTAATGTTCTTACAGGAACTTCAAACCATTCTACATTAGTTTCCTTGTCCCAAGTTCCTTCTATTAGATAAATGTCTCGTGGCTTTGTTATTCCATCTACATTACACCACTCAACTGTTCCTGTACCTCTGATTGTTCCTTTGAATGTCGTTAGGTTATCATAACATTCCATTTGTGTTCCTACTTTAAATTTTGTTTTCATAATCGTTTAATCTTTTAGTTAGTTTAGTTTAGTTAGAAATTAAGAGGGATAATTTTACCCTATCCTCTCAAATTCTATACAAAGATACAACAAATAATCGGAATGACCAAATTATTTTAATCTTTTTTATAAGTTTTTTTATTAAGTATGTAATTCATAAGAGGTTGGCTTACTGAATACTTCTGAGCAAGTTGTTGTTGAGTAAAAACACCCCTCTTATACTCCTCTCTTATCATTTCAGCTTCTTGAAAGGTAAATTTTCGCTTAGAATAACCTCCTCCTCGCCTATCTTTTCTATCATATATGCTTACACTCATAATCTATTCTCTAAATAATCATCAATAACTTGTTTGCATTCATCAAACCCTTTTACAACCTTAGCATAGTAACCTACCTCATTCAAATACCTAACCCATTCCTTTTGCTCTTTGGTTGGATAACACTTTTTGTTTGCTTTTATCTCTAAAAACAATCCTGCGTACTTGTGAGTAGGGTAGCATACTTGAAGGTCGGGAAAACCCTTTACATATCCTGTCGCCTTAGCCTTTACCGCCTGCCTGAAGGTTGTTCTTATCCCCCCTAAACTTGCACAATATCTAGCTTGAGGGTATTGTAGCTTTAGGTACTCTACGACGCTTTTTTGCAGGTTTTCTTCCTGATTTTTCATTTTTTAAATCTTTACGAATTTCCATCATTTTAGCATAGATTTTTACCTCTAATTCTGCATTTTCCATATTATATTCTTCCAACCTTTCTTCAATATCTCTTAATCTTAAATTAAGAAATATGCTATAAATAGCAATAACAACAAATAATATAACTTCCATAGTTTTTAATTTTTATTAATTAGCAGTCTCTCCATATTGACCCTCAATATGTATTTTTTTAAAGCTTATATCTATATCCGATAGCTTTCTATTACATTTTCTAGCTATCTTTTCTAAAATGCTTTTACTTTTTTTAATCTCATCTTTATCGTTGGTTAATGCAAATGTATCTATTCTTTTTCCAATATACGACCTTACACTCCCTTTCTTTTTGAAGCCAAAATCTATAATCACTCTATAAATCGGCTTCCTCATTCTTTTTCTCGTACTCTTTTAATATATGTCCTAACACTCCTCCCTGTCTATTTTTTCTAATTCAAATTCTAAATGTGCTATCGCCTTTTTTAAACATTGTTTAGGAGTTGTGTGTTTATGGTAACTCCTTAATATGTAAGTAGTTGCAGTGGCAAGGTGATAAGGTAAATCAAAATTATCGCAAACCTTTCTTGCTTCATATCCATTTTTTCCAATATAGTAATAAGGCACTCTTTCGTCCCTTAGTCCTAACTCCTCTTTGCTCATTTGCATTTTAGGATTTATTCTTGTGTCTTCTTTCTTTGTCATCTTCTAATACATTAATTAATTGCTCTCTAGTGTGCAGTCTCCTAGCTTTATGTCCATATCTTTTAGCGTTCGCCTTGCTGTATTCTGACGGCTTATAAACCAACTTAACCTCTCTAACAGTTTCATCTTCATTAAACTTAACAATCCATCTGCAAGTGTCACAAATAGCGCTTCTTTTTAGATGTGATAAATAACTCATAATTATCTTGCTAAAGCCCCTGTTCTAGTTATATGCTTTTTATCTTCTGCTAGAGAATTAATTCTAACTTCTTCAAAATATAATTCTCTAAACTTATCTAATTGTTCTTGTGTAGCTTTCAATTCTTGACTTCCTTTATATATCATTCCTATTCCTCCGATAAGCATTCCTGCCAACAAAGATATAAAAATAATAAGCATAGGCCCAAATAAACTTGTGTATTCCATAACTTATTAAATTTCTTTTGTTAATAAATCTAATCTCCTTTCTCTCTCTAAGATAGAAAGATTATCCCAATCTTCAGGCTTTATAATTCCCTCAGTAGCAAATATAATCCTTTCTTTGTATGCTACTTTTTCTTGTTGCGTTTGTTGTGTCATCTCGCCCATAGCAAGAAACATCTTCATAAAATGTAGTTTATCCATAATCGTTTTATTTATTAGTTAATAATTTTGGCTCAGGTCTATACCCTGCCACTCTTAAAGGGTCTTCCCCTTTATTCTCTACTTGGTCTCTAGCGTCCCATATAATTTGTCGCCAACTCTTTATCCATCTATAATAAGTCTTTACATTTAAGGCAAATAAGTCAGTATTTCTAACTCCATTTCTAAAAGCGTTTTCAATATCAGTAAACATAAGATTAGAGAAATCTCTAGATAAATCATCAGATAAAGAACGAGAAAGTATAACAATTTCTTCCTCACTTTTTGTTTGTCCTAATTCAACAAAAGTCTTGCTTATTAGGTCAACACATTTTAAAGTTAACGCTTTGTTTAATTCTTGTTTAATATATTTCATAATTATTTGATTTGATTTTTCTGTACAACCAAAACGTCTCCAACGATATAATCATATTCGCCGTACTCATACAATTTAGTTGCTCTTTTGTTAGGTAATAGTTTTTTAATTTTCCCCTCCTCATTCATAACAATAACTCTATCATCTTTAGTTTGAACCATCTGAATACTACCACCCACATACTTCTGTAATTCTTTTAAACTAAAGTCTGTATTGTTATCAGGAGATACGGTTTTCTTCCTGCCATTTGCTTTAATTAGTATAGCCATTATTTTAAATATTCTTATTAATAATATCTCTTGCTTTTTGCCAAGAGTTTAATTGATTTTGTGTTTTGCTTTGCTTTTTATCATCAAAAGAATTGCTCTCCCACGTTCTTATACTTGCTCTCCAATCTTTCATAGGGTTCTTTCCTACTTTCCACCCATTACTCTCATAAAAGTTAAAGAACTTTTGTATATCTACCTTATTCTGCCTTTCTATACAATAATGTTCTAATTCATCTAATGTAGGTTTCTTAAATCTTTTGCTCTTTTTAGCCTGTTTAACCTCCTCTATCACTTCAATAGGGTTGTCCTCTAACTCTAGCAATTTATATTGCTCTACTATCCTTAAAATGCTTTTGTGAGGATTTGAATTGCTGTTAAGTTCTGCTATATGGCTTACGCCTTGTTGAAACTTAACAAATTCTTTTACAAACCATTTACTACCCTCATCAAAACTTATAACATTATTGCCGAACAGTTTCAATGCTTCTTTCTCGTTTAACTTAGTTCCTATTCTTATAGACGCAACCTCAACTTCTACTTGCCATACTCCTGCGTTATCACAATCATCTAGCATATATAACCATAACAATTTATATGCAGGAGGTAGACTTCTAACAAATCCTTTTTTCCATTTTTCTGTATCTGTAAATCTCTTTGCCATATCTATTTATTTTTATGATAATCTGTTAAATACTTATTCACTATGCTTCTATGCTTCATTGAGCCATCATAATTGTCAGATATATCTTCATATTCATCATTCTCTACTCCAAATGATTTATTCCAATGTTTCATATCTTCATCATCTTCAAACATTTCAATTTGATTAGGGTCTATTTCTTCTTTAGGCTCTCCGCAATATATGTCGCTAATACAATCAGGACAATAAGCATACTCATCTCCAATGTCGCTTTCTAATAACTCAGAACAACCACAATAATAACATTCAAACTCTCCTGTTTCATCATTGATTTTTACTTCCCTATTTGCAGTACCATAATCTCCGTACCAATAATTCCTATTAGCACCATTCCAATCTCCCCATTTACCTCCTTCTGAAAAGTTAAAATCATAATTGCCATAGCTAGATGTGTATTGGTATTCGTACTTATTGCAACCTAACTCATCTATAAGCCTGTCTACCATAGTTAAGCAGTTGTTGGCGTCGTCAAAAATAACTACCTCCTCGTCTGAATGAGGTGCATAATAACCACAACTCATATTTGCAACACATACGCCTATACCATTCTCTGCTAATTGACCTACATCAGTAATCGCACCTGATGTGATTTTATATCCATGATGAGATAATACAGGGCTTATCTTTTTAGTAAACGCCTTGCTAAATAGTTTTCCTGATATATTATTTATGAAATCAGAACTACCCTGCCTGTCTGCTTGAAAACAATATCCTACATCTTTAAACCAATCCATATCAGCCTGCCTGCTTCCAACACAACCCATTTCTTCTGAGTGAAAAAATGCACACTTGATAATATCTCTCGTCATTAGCATATATAGTGCTATTCATACACCTACCTTGTCATCTCCACCTACTCCAACTTGAGTTCCTGTTTCTTTGTTAAAAGCAAATATACAGCCGTCATCATCAAACACTTTAAATTCTTTGTGTATATCGTGAACAGTATCAGTATGAGAAACAATACAAGGGTATGTATCACTCTCTCCTTTGGTTACATATATATTATTATCTTTAATCGTAACCTTTGCTTCAGGTACATTTGCAAGGCAAAAGTCTTTAATGTAGGAAATCATAGCATATTCATTCCCACTTGTTGTTTGAATAGACAATGTGTCTATCAGTAAATCTTTTCTTAAGTTGTTCTCCATAATCGTTTAATCTTTTGGTTAGTTTTAGTTTAGTTAAAATTAAGAGAGCGGGCAGGCGTGGTTCTACCTATGATGGTTTTAGCCATCTATTACGGTTTTTGCTTTATCCTGCCGTTTAACCACCCAATTCTCTCTCGAATTCTATACAAAGATACGACAATTATTTGAATTGACCAAATTATTTGTATCTTTTTTTAAAATAATTTAGAATGGTAAGTCCTCATCACTAGATGAATTAGTCTTTACTTCCTCTATATCTTTCTTTGGCGGCTCATAGGTATTCTCATAAGCATAGTGAGTTGCGCCCTTTTCAGACGGCTCTCTTCTTTCTGAGATTACTATTGACACCCAACCTCTTTTTGCTATCTTTTGCAAATCTTCTAATTTGAAATTTGCGTTAAAAAAATCTCCATATTGTCCTGAAACTTTTTTAATACTACTTGCTACATAATTTTTTTCTGCCATCTTGTTTTAATTTTAATTTTAATTTATAATTGTTTTTCTTTTCTATTAAGCCGTTAAGTCTTTTGGATAGCATATCCATTTGCCTTTCAATTTCTATCACTTCATGTACATAATAATTATCCTCTAACATAAGAATACTTTCAATTTCCTCATAATTTTTCTTGTAAGATTTTAAAATTCTAACAAACGTATCGTGTTGCTGTATATTATGAAGAATTGTAGCGTGATTTTTATTAAGCATATCTCCTATCTCTTGAAATGTTAGTCTAAAAATATTCCTTAAAATACCACAATATAATCTTCTTGCATCAACGATTATTCTAACTCTACTTGTGGATTGTATTCTGCTCCATTCTAAGTTATACCTTTTACATATCTCAGACTTAATTTTATCTTCCCTTTCTTTTGTTAATTCTAATTTATAGTTCTGCATTTTTTAAATCTTTTGTTCTGTATTTTGAAGGCATAGCATCTATTAATGTAAACCCTTCTTCTCCCTGTATAACAATCTCTCCGTCTGCAATATCAATCTCTATAATGTCTACAATATCTCTAACATCTATATTAAGAAATTTTGCAAGCCTTCTCATGTGATAATATCTTAACAGAAAAGGCTTCTCAATATACTTATCAATAGTCGTTCCTTTTACATTACATATCTTTCCAAATCTTCTTTTAGAAATTCCTCTTATTCTAAGGGTTGCTTCTAATTCATTCCTAGAGTTCCTAACTCTATCGTAATTATTTACTTTTGGCATATTAATATATTTTAGGTGTTTTAACGATATTTCTTATAGAGTTTACAGGTACTAGAAATTTATTACCTCTATTGTTGTAAAACTTTTTTAAATCTTTCTTAGATAGGAAATTAGCAATATCGTCTTCAACTAACTCTCCAATCATTACCGCACCATTAGAGACAATGTATGTGAATGGTTTGCTGTGATGCTTTATAACTTCAATCATCAAACACTCCTGCTTTTCGCATTTGTTCGTATTGGTCTCTTGGGTCTCTTTTGATTTCATTTTCTTTTATTTTTTTAAGTATTTCATCAGCTTCTTCATCGGTAAGCTCGTTTAAAGAACTTAATATCTCTAACTGTTCTGATGTTGGTATTGATGTGTAATGTAAGAGGGTCTCAATGTATCCTAACTTCCACATTTCTGCTTCTAGTGGTTTTCCATTAAGAACCTCATCCATCCAATCCTCCATTAATCTACAATCTCGTCTTGTCCAAACACTCCTTGTTCATAGAAGCCTGAAAGCTTCAGAACAACTCTTGACATAGCTCTTTTTTCGGCCATAGCAACAGGAAATTTCTTACCACCCCCCATTAAATTACTATCAGAAGCTTCTCCGAAGCTCATAACATTTCTAGCTTCTTTCCCTAATAACATACTAGCAGTAGCTTTTATTACTACCCACTCTTGCGTCATTATTACAGGTTCGTATGCTATCTGAATGTTTTGTTTGGATACAATCTTGTCTATACCGGTTCTAGTTATAATCACGAAACCTCTCTTATCTTTATAGACATCTTCTTTAACTAATCCGTTCTCTAAAAATAATCTCTTTAGAGTTTCCTCTTTAGTTTCTTTAATTTGTGGTTTTTCTTTCACTTTCATTAGTTTTTCTCGCATTTTTTTTGACATATTATTATTTAATTGATTAATATTCTCTTGTTCTTGCATTTTCATTTCCATAAATTCTTCTTTCATTCTTCCCATTACTCCATTATTTCTTTCATGAAATCCATAAGTCTTTGGTCAAACCCTTTCTTCTTATCTTTTTCATCATTTAAAATACCCTGATAATCTGACTTGAAAATATCGTTTAATGTTTTTTCTTTTATATCATTAAGTTTATACTCAACAACATTAGCTGTTACAGGACTTCCATTAGCTTTTTTATAGCGAGTTGGCACTTGTATAGGTATAGATACTATATCATACCCTTGTCGCCTTAAAGAGTGTATAATCCCTGACAATCTATAAGCGCCATATTCATTTACAGCTTCTTTTTGTGTTAGTCTTCTACCTTCTTTTAAGTGTTGTAGAATATCACTAGTTTGTGTTTTTGCCATTTTAAAATAGTTTTAGTTAATAGTTTAAGTTAGTGGTCTGCCAAAATTGTTCGCTATCAAAAAGAAAGAACTGTTCTTTAATTCATTGTAGGTTTTAGGCATTAGCACTTTTATATGTAATAAAGCTTGTTCATAATTTGCTAGTTTGATTTTTAATTCTGTTTTTGTCATTTTAAAATAGTTTAGTTAATAGTTAGTTTCTTTATAAATATAATATTGGATTGCTATTCCCCTTTCCTGTTATTTCAGGAATATCCTCACCTTTAATCCTTTGCTTAATGTAATGTTTAACCTTTTGAACGGCTGATATTCTGTGTCCTATTCTTATTCCCATTTTCATATCATTATTCTTAGCTTCCTTTACTTGTAGTTCTATTTTCATTACCTCTAATAAATCTACTACTTTGTGTAAAAATTCTTTATTTTTATTCATCTCTCATCATTTCTTCATGATTTTCTTTTTGTATCTGCTCATATTCATAGTCCTCTATCTCATCACAAATATCTCCACACTCTTGACAACACATCTCATATTTGTCTGCGTGTTCTTTGCAATCACTACAAATACCCGTTTCTCCCCACATACTAGCACTACAACAGGTACTTACGTCCCCCTCTCCAATTTCTGCCCCACAACAGTTTGATACCATATTATATCCATCTCCATCATCAGTAGGGTTGCTTAATTTCCAATTATCGTAATTCATATCTATACAGTTTCGTTATTAATTCTAGGTACAAAATACTCGTCTTTATTATATAGTCCTAATAAATCGTGTGATAATGTGTTCTTAAATTGATTAATATAATAACTTTCATTTTCAATATGTAAGTCATTACCATAATAATAGTCCACTAAATCTACACAATACTTAGGATTGTCAGATAAAGTAAATACTACCATTTGTCTTTTATCTTTACATTCATCCATAAAAGGTAGGTGTTTTTTACAAATCTCTATTGATGTTTCTAGTGCATTATCACTATATTCGCTTTGTGAAAGAAATTTACTTTCGTAATCTCCTGCTAGTTTTTCTAGCGTGTTAGTTAAAATTTTTTCAAGTTTTTTCATAGTTAGTTAGTCGTTTAGTTAAACATTAGTTAGTTGAAATTCTATGCAAAGATACAACAATTTTTTAAACTACCAAACTTTTTTATACTTTTTTTTTAATTTTTTTGAATTTAATCAGATTTTAAAGAAATAATTTAAGGGTTGGTCAAGGGTTGCCTAAACCCTTATAGTAATAGTAATAGTTATAGTATGAGTAATATAATTAGTTAAATAAAAAAAAGAAATTTATTTAATTCTTGTTATCTTACTTCCTAAGTCCATAGGTACAACAACAGCAGTTTCGCCACCATCTAACACAACACCCACACTTAATGTAGGTTTTTTAGGAAAGTGTGTGCCATAAGCAAACGCATATGCGTCCACGTCAATTCCACAACCCACATTCATTCCAAATATTATATCATTACGAGAAGCCATATATGAAACACCTGCAAAAGAATGAGAATGTCCCATTACAGTAGATTGCCGATTAGCTATTGCTCTATTTCTAGCACCTGATATACCTCCACTACCCGTTCCATGCTCATATAATACTCCGTCTATTTCCCATTGTAGTCTCCATTTCCAACCCTTTGGGGCTTCCCAAATCTCCTCATAAGTCTTTAGAAATCTCTTAGGAATACCTGTTGATGTTGCTTTTCTAAAAGGTAGTGCAGAGTGATTTCCTACACAAACCCTTACATCAGGAAAGGCTTTATACCATTCATTCATTTTCTCTTGTGCTAATTCACTTTCTCTTAGAACATCATAAGCTTCAGCAGAATTTTCGTGATATGATAGGGCGTGATTATCAACCTCGTCTCCAATATGTACTATATCAGAAACTCCAAATCTATCAAAAACTTCATAACAAAAATCTCTATATCGTGGGTGGCAAAATGGTTCGTGAGTGTCTCCTATTATTCCAACACCCCCTTTATTGCTTCTTATAGATTTTACATATTCATACTCTTGTTTAGATAATCTTGGTCGGTATTCTTTTTTCATGTGTTAGCAGTTTCAGGCACTTTTTAACCTAGCAGTTTCAGGTACTTTTAGGTGGGTAGCAGTTTCAGGGCCTTTTTTTATTTTGCCAATATATAAAAATATTTTAAATAGAATGCGAAAAAGAGGGAAACTACCCCCTCTCTTTCTAAAACTAAACTATGTTAACGACTATGATGCGAACAGATTGTTCGCTGAAAACATAATGCAAATATACTACTTTTTATTCATATCAGCAAAACCTTGCCCTAATATTAAAGCGCCGATACTTAATAGTATGCTATTAACTTCCTCCGCATTAATACCAAAAGTGTCTGATAATATTGTAGTAAGTACTCCCGCCACCGCATACCAAAACTTTTTAGATTTAAACATTTGTCCGATTAAGAAATTTTCAAGAAATTTTTTCATTTTTATTATTTTTAATTGTTAAATTTATATTTTTATTTAATTTATTTTCAAAGATATAGCTCATTAAATAATTATGAGCTATTTTACTTTCAAAAATTTTATCAGGAACTTCAGCTCTATGTGTTCCTGTTAAGATACATCCTTTAGTATCTGAAGGAAAATTCCCTCGATGGAAAAGGATATAACTTCTGTTTTGCACGTCTTTAACTAATAAATGCACATAATCATAGATACCACTTTCATTACGATATCTTACGCTACACCTATAATGTCCTTTAGGGACGCAAGATATGCTTTTTTTATTATCTTTCCAAGGTAATTCTAAGGTATGTGCAATAAATTCTTCATTACAATAGAGCTTTCCTAGAGTAGACTTATTAGTAAATGTATCCCTGATTAACAGAAGATTAGCACTATCGGCCTTGCCCTCTATACTTTTTTTTATAGCCATTTTGACTTTTTGAAGCGTTTTTAGAATGAACTCCCTTACGTTTTTTAGTAGCATTTCCTTTAAAAATAAATGTTAGCTTAGCCATTACGCAGTCTTCAAGACTACCATAATCTCTACGTCAACCGGGTCTGTATCTGCTGCTGCTCTTATTCCACTTAAGGTTGATGTAGACTCATAACCTGTTGCAGGGGCGGCTGCAGTTAAAGCTACCATTGCATTGTTTGTTATATTATAAGATTCTCCTGCATCAAGTTTAAACATTAATACATTATTTGCTGCTACCGTTTCAAGCTGCAATAATATATAATTAGTGTCATCTAAATTAGTTACTCTAGCATATTGAAATTCTAATTTAATTCCTACTCCCGCATCATTTGCAGTGGAAAAATTAAACAAACTAGTCCAAGTTTGTCCGACTTCCGGAGCTGCCATATCCGCTACCTCTACTATTCTTTGAACAACTTGATTGCAGCCTGTAGACAAAGCGCTTGTTGACCCTCCATAAGAAACATTATTTAAGGTAATATTATCATTTACTGTTACTGTTAAATCACTTCCTGTTATTGTTGTTGCCATTTTTATTTTTTGTTTTTTAATTTGTAAAACTTGTAAACTGTAAAAAGAATAGCGAGAGATGTTGAAACAAAAAGAAGTATCTCATTGCACTCACTCAACCTTAAACCTATCACTCCCCCATTTGCAATCAAAACCTCCGTTGTATCTTTCATATTCCCTTTCATTTTATCATTTATTTTTTATTCACCTCCTTATGTTTTTTGGAATTCCAATGCTACGACTATATGAACTTTATCTCCCACACCATCTTCACCATCTGCCTTTACCATTAAAAATAAATGGTCTCCGCTACTAGCACTAGTACTTGTCCACCCTCCGGGAGCGATGTCGTAAGATATTACGGTATCTTCGTCAATTCCTGTGACTGATTTTTCAAACATAACAATAGGATAAACAGTAGTAGAAGAAGGGGTTGGAGTATACTTAACTAGAGCTACCGTAAAAGGATTAGTATCATCACTAGTTATTTGCAAGGTACACGCCCCTACCTCTGCAGAAAAAGGAAGTATGTTGTTGCTATTTGCTATCCTAAAAAACTTTTTTTGAACTACTACAGTTCCGGAACTAATAGTAGAACTTCCATAATCCTTGTTTATTTCATTAGGAGACTGTCCATTAAGCATAGGTTCAGGATATTGATAATTCTCTATTAAAGTACTATATCCCGAAAAAGAATAAGCAGTCACTCTTAAAGATTGTTTTTCAATCCACTCTAAAGCCCCTTCATCGCCTTTAGAGCAAACCGTATGGTTTGCCGCAAGAGACAATCCTTTTGGGTTGTGTAAATTAGTTTCGCTTAAAAATGCGTGTTCGTTACTAGCCATTTATTTTATTTTTAATTACCATTACAATTACAACCATTGGAAGAACCATAGCAATAACTACAAGAGCCGTTGCGATAAACAACATTCCCATAATAATCTCTATCATATACACTATCATACATTACTATTCCATGATTTTTAAATACCTCATCTCCCATACAAGATTTATTACTGTCAAATGTAGGAAAGTCTCCTGCTTGGTCGCTTCCTGTGATATAATCCATCATGTCAGCTAGAAACAACTTCCCTTTACGATAAGTACTTTGTCTATATACGTTTAACTCATCATTGCTTACAGCGCTAGCAAATTCATCTAAGTTTGTGACAATGCCTGCTGATGAGCTATTGTTTTGTATTTCTAATATAACCTCAAATCGTGACATCCAACAAAGAGCAGGAACTAAATAATAATCCATTAAATCTTGATTCTTTTGATTAAGTCCTCCCGCTGTGGGATAATCCCCTGTATTGTGCTGTTCTTTTAATTCTCCATAAAACTCAACTCCCAACAAAGGTTTTATATGGGCTAACTCAGCCATTACTATAGTATCATTAGATATTAAATAAGGGTCAGTATTAGAATTAGTAAAAGATTGTGCAATTACTTCTTCAGCGCTTGCTAACGGTATATATTGTCTTAAATTAGCCATAATTTTCTATTATATTTTTATCTGTATCATCATCAGTATAATTATCATAATCATCTCTCTCTACTTCTTCTTGCCCCTCCTCTCCATCTCTATCTGTTACTATCAACTCTCTATCTGAGACAAAAACATCTCCATCTTCCAACATAGGAAGGTCTTCATCTAGCATTCTTCTTTGCTCGTTAATAGTAAGAACCTGCTTAACATCTATTTCATTAGCGTAAGATACAGGCGGCTCATAATGAATTTTTAAATCTCTAGGGTCAAACGCTAGTTCATTATATAAAATTCTTCTTATACCATTTAAAAGTAGCTCCGAAGTATCTTTGACAACAGTAGTCATTGCTAAGTCATAAGCAATTCTAATCTCACTCCCTGTATTGTTCATTTTCCCCGAACTGACAATACCACTTAATGATGGTTGCCATCTGTGAGCAGTAATTATATTTTGGTCTGTAACTCTTTGAAGCTCTAACCAACTACCCTCAGAGTCATCTTTAATTATATTAACACTTGCAGGAGCGGTATCCCCATTCTTCACGATAAACATAATCTTTCCATTGTTACCATCTCCTACAAATTTCTTTTGTGCTTCACGCACTAATTTCTTTGCTTCTTCTTCTCCCATATCCCCGCTAATCTCCACAATAGCAGATGGTTGGAAGCCATTTTTAAATTTTGTATGATTCCATTTTCCTATTTCATAGTCTACAGCAATATGTTCTAATGCTGCTACATAATCAGGAAGCCCATAAAAATTAAATGTTGGTTCGTAATCTTTAAAATGTATTACAAATTTATTATGCGCTACTCTAGGATATATAGGAAGTCTTGATGTTTTATCATCATTATTCCAATACCTACCCCAATCAGAGTTTATATAAACTTCTTTATTTGTTTTAGATATTCTAACAGTAGTAGCATCTAAATGATAAAGATTAATTCCCTTACTATTCAGGCCTTCATACATTACACATTCTAAATAAGCATTTCCAAACGTATAATAATCGTCTGCCAACTTTTTAAACACATCTCTTAGGGATTCGTGGTCTGCATTTACATCTTGTATAAACCTTTCTAATTCAGGATTATTGCATACAAATTTTGCCCCACTTGTGAAAATTGTTTTCTGTGCTAATACAGACCGATTAGTAGAGGATTTTCTTTTTAATTCCGCTAAATACTGAGGAAATAAATTATCGTCTCCAAAAGGCACATACTTAGTTCTTACTGCTTTAAGGTTTTTAGGCTCAGCTATATGTTCCGGAACAGCTAAATTAAAAACTCCAAACTCATAAACGTCTTTAGTCGCTGATTTTGTCTTTGCCTTTGTCTTTACCTGATTTTTTGGCTTTACTGATTTTTTTCTCACTTGAATTATCTATTTTATTAATAAAGGCGTCTCCACCATTGAATTCTTCATAAGCTCTAGCCAAGTCTTCTTGACTAGCTTTATCCCAAAACATGATAAGATTCTCATCATCTTCTGAAATGAGAGTAGTTACAACATTCTTCTCAAGCCATTTTTTCTTTACTTCGTACTTTGCCATAATTAAATATAAGTTAATATCCTGCTTTACTTTCTGCTGTAAAGCTACATTATTTTTTTTATTACAACCACACATAGTTAAAAAAAGATTAAGCAAGAGGAATCACCCCCTTACTTCTCTTTATTAATTGTCAGCAGTTTCAACTACTATGCTAACGCCGCTGAAGTATTAGTAACATTAGGAGTAATTGTTCCCTCATAAGTTCTTGGAGTTTCAAACGAAGTAGCTGTAAGAGTAATGGTGTATCCATTACCATCTACAAAGTCACTTCCGCTTGTTCCTTCAAGGGACATTGTTGCATAAGTTTTGCTGTATTTCCAATAGTCACCATCCTCTCCTGTTCCTTTATACTCCTCACTAATACCACAAGTTAAACTAACCCCACTTCTGAATTGACCAACTGCCACTATACACTTATTTTGCAAGTTGTTTATAATCTCAGACCCTGCTGAATTAATATTTGGTATATACCAAGAAACTGTAGTCTCATATTTAGTCACCCCATTTTCTTTTGATGCTGTTGTTGCCCAACTAGCTGTATTCGGTTTTAACTGAAACATTGCCCAAGTTCCATAAGTAAGATTTGTATACTCGTGAGTACCTGAAACTGCATTTGGTGTAACTGCTGTTAAATTAGCTAAATCTGTAACATAAATGTTTTGAAGACCACCTACTTCAACTAAACCTGCACAATCTAGCGCTATCCCTGTATCTATTGCCATTTTATTTTATTTTTTAATTGTTAAGTTAATTCTAAGTAAGTGCTGCCGTAGTGTTACCCCCGCTATAAGTTACTGAACCTGTATAAACCCTAGGGCTTTCAAATGAAGTAGCTGTTAATGTTACTGTAGCTCCATTACCATCTACAAAGTCGCTACCACTATCTTCCTCTACAGTACACTGAGCATAAGTTTTGTTATACTTATAATTATCCCCATTACCAAACCCTTGGTACTCTTCACTTATTCCACAAGTTCTAAACTTTCCGCTTCTAAATTCAGCAACGGCTACTATACATTTGTTTCTCATTCCTTCTAGGATAGCTAATTTCGCTGCTCCTATATTTGGTATATACCATTTAATTGTAGTCTCATATTTAGTGATTCCATTTTCTTTTGTTGAAGTTGAAGACCAAGTAGCTGTATTAGGTTTCAATTGAAACATTGCCCAATCAACAGTTCCTACTAAACTAGTATAACCTCCACTTCCTGAAGGTGTAACTGTAGCTAGATTATCTAAATCTGTAACAAAAATATTCTGTAAACCGCCAACCTCTACTAGATTTGCGCAATTTAATGCGATTCCCGTATCTATTGCCATATTTTTTTATTTTTTAAAGGTTAAAAAAAGGTTGTAGGGGTTTGACGCCCCTACTTCCATTTCAATTTATTATACTAATTGACCTCCGTATACTAAAGAGTCCCAACCAAATTGGAAGCCCATAGTAAAGTAAGCTCTAATTAGCATTTTATCATCTGCTTGGTCATAGAACATTTTAAATTCTGTATCAGGAGACGTTACATCTGAACCTATAAATAAGTTAGATTTAGCTGCATAAATACAACCTTGAGTTGAATCAGCTGCTGCAGCACTTGTAAACAACGCAGGATGGTTAGCACCTGCTAACGCAGTAAACGCAGTATCCCATTCGTACATAGGAACTAATTCAACACCTCTAAAGTGTACTCGTCTGTAGTTTACACCTGTTTGAGCTTCTGAGTGTCCGTAGTCTACCGCACCCGCTGATGCTACTGCAGTTAAAGAACCGTAGAAAGCATTGTAGATGTTTGGAGTTACAAACATTTTCTTTTCAGAAGCAGGAGTTTGTTGTAATTCTGACGGAGCAGAATCAAATGTGCTTATTAATAATAATTCTGCATCTGAAGGAGCGATTGTTGCACCTATTGTTGTAACAGCACCTGCCGCTGAACTAGTTGCAGTTACTTCAGGTAAACCTGTAGTTCCCCAACCATTTGCAGCTGACATCTTAATCCAAAGGCCATCTCCCATTGAACCATAAGAACAGTTAGCTGTTGCCGCTGCATTTAAAGCAGAAACACCTGCCCACATATTTCTTACTGTATCATGTTGGATACCTTGAGAAACTCTCCTTCCAATAACATCTGCTAATTGAGTTCCATTTAAGTCAGGCATATTTACACCTGCCGCATAAGACTCTCTTAAAACTTCAGCCTTAAACTCTGCCCAACATTGTTCTTGTTTTACAGAAACATTTTGTACTTCAAGGACTTTTTGAGTTACATCAAAGTCGTTTAAGTACGCCCCTGCACAGGTGTTTGTTTCACACCCTGTATTAACTGCTGTAATATCAGTTAATTTGTTTGCCATTAATATGTTATGCTTAAACTTTACATTAGGATAAACTGTGTAATTTCTCATAATGTCGTCAGAACGAAACATTGGCTCTAATAAAATATTAGAAGCATATGTACCCGTGTACAAACCTCCTAAACCATTATCTGCTAAATTTGCCATCTTTTTTTATTTTTTTAATTATTATTTTACTTAATTCTTGCAGCTAGCATATCAAAGAACTTGCTATTTGCATCCTCCACTTTATTTTCTACTACGGCAGGGTCTGATTCAGTAGAGGTATCAGTACCTTTCGCTTCTGATTTGCTTAACAAAGCATTTACTCTGTTTACTTCTTCAGTTAGAGTTTCTTTTTCTCCTTCTAATTCAGCAACAGAATTATTAAGTGTTAAAATAGTAGCTTCAAACTCAGAGATTTTATTCATAATTTCCTCATTGTCAGCAAGCTTTATTTCAACCTCAACATTCTCAGCGGTTTCAGTAGTATTATCACTTTCTTTTACTTTAGCAATAATCTCCTCCACTTTTGAGTTAAACCAACTTTTTAATTCTTTAGTCATTTTAATTTTCTTTTTTTCGGTTAAACTTAAAATTGTCTCCATCTTTTTATTTGTGATGTTCTTGAATTTTGAAACATCATACTTCGCAGCTACTTTAATTGGTTCTGAGATGGAGTCTACAAAACCAAGTGCTACTGCTTCTTCTGCTGTAAGCCAAGTCTCCTCATTCATCATTTCTACAATTTCATTGTAAGGGATTCTTGTTTTTTTAACATATACTTCAGCAATCTCATTTGTGATTTTATCAAGAACATCAGCTTGCTTACGCATATCTTTAGCATCTCCTTGAGTTCCTCCCCAAGCGTTATGAATCATTAGAAGTGAGTTTTCACTCATAATAACCTCATCTGCTGCTAAAGCTATAACAGAAGCAATACTTGCTGCTATACCTTCAACATAAACTGTTGTTTTTGCTTTTCTTCGTTGAATAATAGAATAAATAGCCATTCCTTCAAAAACCTCTCCTCCTAAACTATTAATATGGATATTTAGTTCTTTATCTTCGTACTCTTTTATCTCATCAATAAAACTTTGAGCTGTTATTCCAAAAGTACCTATATCATTAAATAAATAAACATCTGCTATATCAGATGTTTTGTTTGTGATTTTATACCATTCTTTTCGCATTTAGCAAAAATACGAACAGATTTTAAAACATTTACGAAGTTTACGGAATAAATTTTAATAGCTTACGTTATAAGTAGGCAGGTGTTTAGTTCGGTCTTTATAAACTATAGTCTGTGCTTGCCTTTCTGTTATTTCATATTTAATAGAAATATCCATAAAGGTATGAGTTCTGTTTCCTTCGTTTTCTACTAAAAACTTATCAAAATCGTGAATTATCATATAGTTTCTTACTTTTTTTGGAGGAATTAAGCCCTTTTCTAATAAGTGTAATATAGTGTCTTTAATGGTTGCATTGTCAGGTATTCTTAAAGTAACTTCCTGTTCCATTAAATCTAAATACTCATAAACTATATTAATTTTATTTTGTCTTTCAGCCATATTATTTATTTATTTAATTCATTAACTACTTTAGTCCAAAAAAGTTTAACCGTATCTTGACAACCGCCACAAGTAATCTGTTGTTTAAGATGGGGAATGTATTTTCTCCAATATTCAAATAAGGCTATTAGAGCTTGTTTTTTATTTTCCTTTTCATTTTCAATAGAATCTAAACAGGAGGAAATCTTTTCTTTTTCGTCTTCACTTAATTTTAAAGCTACTTGATTTATTAGCTTACTCATAATATAATTTTTATAATCCGGCTTTTTCCCATTTATCTATAGGACATTTCCCAAACCACTCCTTAGTAAGACTTGCTTTGGCATCTAAAAAGCAAGAACACTTGCCACATCTTGACCCTTTTGTTATTATGGGTTTTCTTAACATTAAGAAGTTTCTGTAAAACTCGCATTTTTTACATATACTTATACGACCTTCTTTTATTATTTTATCAACTATCATTTGTTAATAATCCATATGTTAATACTAATACTAATATACAAAAATACAAAAAAATATACTTTAACTTCTTCTTTTATTAAAAACTTGCGTTGGTTTGAATAGCTTTAACTTTATTTTGAGAATTAGTTATATCAGACTCTACAACAACAACTTTCCCCCCTCCTGAAGACTGATTAAATTGAGCAGAATTAAATTTAACAGCATTAAAAGACCCGCTATTTAAAAGACCCCCGTCTGCAAACTTAACCCCACCTCCTGCCGTATTCATCGCTGATAATTGACTTCTAAACATTGAAGTGCTTCTTTTATTGATAACAGCCTCTCCTCCTTCTAATTCAACTACCCTACCTCCTACTGCAAACTTCTCCCCTCCTTGAGCGTGAGATTTTCCTTCAACCATACCTCCTTGAGCAAATTGCTGACTATTGATAATTCCTATTTGAGCCGCAGTAGTAGCGATAATCATAGGGATTACAAATGGGGCTGCATAAGGATTAGTCAACGCAGCCGTTATCGCTAAAGCCCCGTTCACTGTAGCTTGTGCTATAGCCATCGTTTTTTCTTTATTAGCCATCTCTTTTGCTAATTCTTGTTCTTTGGTCCTTCTTTCTTTCTCTTTTATTTGTTTTTGGCCGTCATACTGTGCTTGCGTTATGCTTTTTTCTTTCAGTTGCCTATCAAGAACACTCGTCTCCCACTCAAATCTATCTGATATAGACTTTTCGGCTGCCTCTTTTTCTCTCTGCAGATTATTACCCATAATTTGAAAGGCAGCATCAGCAGCAGTCGTTGCTAAATCAAGCGCAAAATCTGTAACCTCTTTTAGTTCTGCTTTTTCTTGCTTGTTTAGATTTTGTTTGTTTTTAGCAATAGCTTCTTCAATATCTTTAACATCTTCTCCATATAACTTCCTTAGGGCTAACATCTTTTTTAAATGGGCTTTTTCTAACTCAAGAAGCCTTCTATTTGTCTGAAGAGCTGTATCTTTCTTATCTATCGCATCTTGCTCTATCATCCCTTTCTTATTATTAAAAGCTGTTTTCTCTATCAGCGCTTTCTCTTTAAATGTCTCTTGATTTTGTTTAATCTCAATATCTGAAAGTTGACCTTCTAATTGTAGCTTTCTAGCTACCTTCAGCTTACCTTCTTTTAATTCTCTTTCAATAACTGTTTTCCTTGCGGATAATAGTTGTTTATTATATTCCTTTTCACTTATTGTTAGTTCTTCTCTTTTTTTCTTAACAGCATTTAAGGCTTCTGTCATTTCATTTGCCCAATTTGTTGCAGTAGTAGAGCCTTTGTCTTCTTCTTCTCCTCCTCCTCTTTGTAGCTTTATATAGGCTTCAAAGTCAGGATAAAGTAGTTTTATTCTTTTGTGCAACGCATCTAAATCTTTATTCATTTCATTTTCTCCAAACACACTGTCAGCATACTTTGTGAAATCTCCTAAGGACAGACCTGCGTCATCTATTGCTTTAGCTATTGTTTCCCAATCTCTCTCTTGTCCCCCGAAAAAGGTTGTTAGATTATTTTTCACATCTCGTATCCAAGTCCTAAATCCACCTTGCCGTGACATATCTCCGGCTTTATCTAAAATATCAATCTCGCTAAGGTCTTGACCTGTCTCTTCAAACGTCTCTATTAGTTCAGCTAAAACAGTATCAGCAGTCATTTTAGTTTCAATAATTTCTCCCGTCATTTTTGATAAAACAGCAACTGCTGCCGTGTTTCTCATTTGTTTAGCTAATTCAGAAAATTTAATTTTAGTGTTTTCTATATCTGTTTGTAAATCAATCAAATCAAGCCCATTAGACTTAAAAGCACTATTTAAAGTATTAGTTTCCTGTGTAGCTATAACTAATTGTTTTGAATACTTGGCATACTCTAAAGAATTTTTATCTATATTTTTAATATCATCTTTAGTGTACTTATCTATAGTTTTTCTAGCCTTCACTAGTCTATTTAATGATGTTTCTAATGCATTAACAGACTTCTCATTAGTAGACGTTTTATCGTCTAAATCTTTAAGCCATTTTGTAGCTTCTTTTGATTTTTTATTAAATGAAGCTAAGCTGACAGTTAAATCTGCCAAGCCAATTACAAGAAGACCTAGACCCGTTCTCGCTAGAGCTGCTCTGAATTTTACCAATGAAACAGTCATTGCTTCTGTAGCCACTTTAGCTCCACCCATAATTTTAGTCCAAGCAGCTGCTCCCGCCGTTCCAATTTTTTGAGCTGCAGACACAGCAATAATTCCAATCTTATAAGCTCCAAGAGCTATTGTAATATTTTTAATTACCTTTAAAGTCTTTGTTATTTTGCCTATATTTTCATCAGAAGCTAACTTATTAAAGAATTTAGCTGTTCGTTCCATTGCTTTTTGAAGCGCAGGAGCATAGTTCTTCATTAAACTAATAGAAAGACCTTGTAGTGCAGACTTAAACTTTAAGAACGCTCCCTGCATAGTATTTCCAATAATATCTGCCATTCTTTGTCCTTCTCCGTTTGCAGCCAACAGGGCGTCTCTCAAGTCTAAAGTTCCGTCAGCACTAGTGATAAGTTGTTCAAAAGCCGCTGCCTGTCTCAAATCAACAACTTCCATTACATCAGCCATACTCCCCCCTTCTTTAACAAACTTTTTCATTGCAGGAACTAAATCATCTAAAGAGTGTATGGTTTTTCCGAACCTCATAGAAAGTTCAGATGTAGGGTCTTGCATTTTAAGCAAGATGTTTCTCATAGACGTACCTGCGATAGAAGCCTCAATACCTGCATCAGTTAATTTACTCATCATTGCTGCCGTGTCCTCAATAGAGAATCCTGCAGATTTTGCAATCGGAGCAACCTTAGTCATTGATGTCTGCCATTTTTCTATATCCATAGCAGAACTTGCAAATGTAACAGCCATAACGTCTACTACTCTTTCTGTTTCGCTAGCATCTAAACCAAAACCTCTTACTGCCGCTCCCGCTACTGTTGCACTTCTTGCCAAGTCTGTTCCTGTTGCAGTTGCTAAAGCTAGAGTTGGTTTTACAGCATCTTGTATTTCTTGAGCAGTAAACCCTAACTTAGAGTACGATAATTGAAGTTGAGCAACTTGTTCTGCAGTAAAGAATGTTGTTCTTCCTAATTCTTCTGCTGTTTTTGTTAAAGCTTTAAATTCGGCATCTGTAGCTCCTGATACTGCTAAAACTTTAGCCATTGTAAATTCAAACTCAGAAAATGTACTAGCTACTGTAGTAAATACTCTGCTTAGAAAACGAACCGCAGTTACAACAGCAGTAATTGAAACCGCTGTTTTAAGCATATTTTGACCAAAAGATTTAACACCTTCCCCTCCTTTTTTTTGTTCTTTGTTTAACTTAGCAAGTTCTTTTCTGTTTTCTCTATATTTTTTTGTAGCTTTAGCAATAGCTCTTTCTTTATCAACCCAATCTTTCGCTCCTTTCTTAGTGACAAACTGAGTTTTTTCTTGCTGTTTTTTAAGCTCTTTTAATTCCCTTTTTAATTTAAGAAGGTCGTTAACTCCTTTAATTTTAACATCTATTATTTTTTGCTCTGATTTCCCCGCCATATCTTTATATTGTTGCTGTTATTGTAAGTGTTTTATCTATCTCTGATTCTCCTAATATTGCGTCTACTTGTAGTCCTGTTACTGCTGCAATCCTTTTAAACATTCCTACTTTCTCAGCAGTTTCAAGAGCATTGCCAATAAATCCTTTAGGACTTACTGTTCCTTTGTCTCTAATAGATTTTCTTACTCTATTAGCTATTACTAAGGCGCTTTCGTTGTCAAAGGGAAGCATTTTTCCTAATTTTTGTTTATTTTTTACCCATTTTATAAGTTTAAATATTCCTACTTTAGTTCCGGGTTTAGACCCCTCATCTACCGCTATAGCATATCCGGCATCATTAGTAATACTTAAAGTTAAAGAATCTCCTATTACATCAAATTCCACCTCAAAGGACCTGTACAGCTTTCCTGATGCTATGTGTTCTTGAGCAATAAGTTCTTGTTGCAAAATGCTTTTTAACTGATTCCCTTCTGTTATTAATACTTGTGCCATTTTTTTAAACTCACTCATATTATAATTTCATTAATCTTTCGTTATTAGGGGTTAGACCACTATTACTTTGTCTAGCTTGATTATTAATGTATTGTTCTTTTATCTCATCATCAGTATCACTATTCCTAACCATTTCCACAACATTTCCATATGGGTCTCGTACTACCACAACTACCCATTGCGAGTCTTTTGGTTCAGGTTTAGGTTCTCCGTCTCGTTTACTCATATCTACATAAACAGTTCCTTTTCTAAACTTAACAACACCTGTGTCTGTTTGAGATATAGCACTTATATCAATAGGATTAGCTCTAGAAGCTTTAGGGCTAGTCCGCTGCATTCTTCTGTTGTGTTTCGGCTGTGTCATATTATGTATAATTTATTTTATCAGTATTAATATAAATCGGCCAAAACCCTACATCTAACCATTGAATCAACTCTACTCTTGTGGATTTATTTTGAGCAGGACTAAATTCCACTATACGGTTTATTCTCCACCAAGTCTCATCAAGATAAACTAGTTTTCTCATGTCTAAATTTAATATATCTGCTAGTTTAAGATTAACAGAAATAGTCCTAATCCTTGGTGCTTTTTTAAGTTGCTCTATCATATTTTTATAATAGGTTGTATACAGACCGGGAACTGTATTTCCTGACATTTGCCCCGGAGCTATAAATAATTCATCATTAAATGACAAAGAAGGCCTTTGAGTTATAGCATGTGATTTTTCTTCCCAATCTACAAATGTAGCTCTAGGATAAACTTCTTGGTTTTGAGTATCTGCACCTCCCGGCCAGTGCGTAGACCAATACGTCCGTGTCCCTCCTAAATTAGCAATAAGCCCTGAAGGCAAAGTCGTTCCGATACACGGAGATTCCCAAGCATAATAGTACACTCTAGGGACAAAGGATTCTATTATTTCTGCAGGCCTCCACATACTGTCAGCACCTACTATAGACCAAGGAGCATCTTCATTCCATATATTAGGAATTAAAACGGGAGATTTATCCATAGGGGGATTAGAGTGAGCATCATTATCCCAAACTTGGGTAGTAGAAGCAAAGATAGGGTTTTCTAAAACCACCTCTCCTGATTCATAATCCTCTCCTAGAGTTTCTTTATAATTATAAAGCCTATTTTCTTCTCCCCATATATTCTTTTTATTATTTAAAGCTTCCGCATATTTATCTGCTGAATCTGTTTTGTATTTTATTATTAACTCTCTTTTTAATCCTATATCATAATCATCATTTATAGGTTCAGTATAATCTACTTTATTATCCCATTTCACCCCTTCAGATGTAGGTTTAAAAAACTCATTAAAAGGCTCGATATACACTTTCTTTGCCTGAACATCAGTAGTGAAGTAAAGGTTAAATAAATGTGATATAGATTTTATATAATTAATTTGAGTGATGTCACAAGGTAATATTTCATTCGCCTTTAGATTATCTCCAATAAAAGGTTCATCTGACGCATAAACAATACTTAGCTCAGGGGGTATGCTATTTGTCCAATCATTATTATATCCTGCATAAAAGTCAACATAAGGCTCTTCATTTCCATATATTCCACTAGCGTGCAAACCTAGAGCTTTAACTTGTAGTTCCATTTTATCTCCTTGAACAAGCGTAATACTATCACTAGGGTGCATATTTCCATTCAAATCATCTGCGTTACTAAAACAACTTAAATTACCCGAAGGATATGGATATAAAGGCAATAAATTAAACCCCGTGGGTACATACCACCCATCTTCAGGAATTGGATTTCCATTTTGCAGATAAGAAACCGACCCTCCAAGATGTGTTACTCTTACTCTATATGCCACCCCCCAACCATCTTGTTGGAATAAATCTCCCGATAGAGTGTTAACATTCCAATATCTAGCATTCGGGCTAGTAGCCTTACACTCAAAAGTATAACCATCAGGAGACACATTGCTCCCTTTTCCGTTTAACTGAATAAAACATGCTCCATTAATAACGTTTACATCATAAACTCCATCTAGAGCGCAAGTCCACTCTCCCGTGGTTGCATCATATTGCCCTGAAGGGTCGCTAACAGTTTGATTAAGCTTTATTGTATGCCAACCATCTGAAGCAACTCCTGAGGTCTGTAATCCTCCAATTAGAACATTCTCTTCAAGTAATTGATTGTCGAGATGATTTCTTGTAACATGAGTACTATAATTTTCTGCCGCATTCTGTGAGTCATTTTTTAGAAAAGGAAAGTCGCAAAGAAGTCTTTTAAAATGATTAGTATCCATAAAATTAGACTCGATTGTATATCCTATATTTGCAAATATCTTTTCTATTATGTTTTTAACATAAAAAGCAGGTTGCCAATCAGGGTATTGGTCAGCAAATCTTAAATTTACATAATTGGGAAGACTAGCAGGATTCGTAAGTGCAAAATTAAAATCTTTTCTAGATATTAAAGGATATTGAATATTTGTAGTGTCTTGCGTTTGTAGAAATGTATTTTCTATATTAAAATAATCAAAAGTGAAGGTATCTGTATCATCAAAAACCTCACATAGATTTTTGTCTTTTAAAGTCGACATCCAACTGAAATTGCCTCCATATAGAGTGCAACTATACGATTCAGGAGAGCCTTTATGTTCAGATGCTTTTACCTGCATCATTCCATCAAAAAAAGGAACTCCGTTTACAAGAACCCTACAATCTTTAACTCCAAATAATTTTTTAGAAGATTGGTCTACATTTGCCTTCCAAATATGATTTAAAATTCTATTATTATTAGCCGTTGCAGGCAAATCAAATGTTTGAGAATAATCTCCAAATCTTGCGTCTAGATTTTTTCCATCGGATACTGTATAAGATATATTTAAAGGGAAATCCTCACTATCGGACACTTCTAATAATCCTATCACACTTACAGCAGGATTTGGTTGATAATGACTAGTTGGTAAGGTAGTATAAGTGTATTCAATATCTATTGAACCAAATGTAGGGTGTTTCCCAAAGGCATCAGGGCCGTATGGATTGAGTACACTAAAAGTAAACAATCTATCATTAGCGGCATAAGGTGCTGTAGATGAACTGCCATTAATCGGAATTGTAATTGAATTCATTCCTACATTAAAACTAGTCATTCCGGGAAAATTCGGATTATTAGTTATAACAAGAGGGTCAGTAGCCATATTAAGGCCTGAAGGAGGATTAATCCAACCGCTACAAACTTCTATAACAATCGAAGCATAGTCTCCTTCTATAAAATCAAATTTTAAAGTAGCGCTAGTAGGCACTGCTCCCGCATTATAGTCATAAGCTGTTGCAACACCATATACTGTACTTGCATTGTAAGGACCTGTTGGTTTGGGGGTGATTTTTATGTAATCAATTTCTATAGGCGCTCCCAAAACACTACTTATTCCTGTAACATCATAGGATTTATACCTAATGGTTAAAACCTCATTCCCTCCAACTGATGTAAACTCTGTTGTCATTGGTGTTGTTTGTGTAGGGTTTATAGGATAATAAGGGTGTACAGAAGTAGCATAATATCCTGTGCCTGTTGTCGGAGTACCGGCTGAATTAGCTCCCTGATACATTGGAGCAGTATCTCCTCCAAGATTTACATATACATCTCCGTTACAAACTCTCCCTCCATCTAAATCAGGATTCCCTAAACCAAATCCCCAATCATTTGCCCCCGAAGGAATATTTTTAAATTTTACTTCCAAATCATAAACCTCTCCCGCTGTCAGTCCTTGTATTACCTGATAAACTCCTGTATATCCATACTCAGAAAGCGCACAAGCAGCCCCATAATAAGAGTTTTGATTATTCTGAAGTTTTAAAAAAGCTGCTGAGTCGTTTATTTCAGGTTTCTCAATTGTTAGTATACCGGGATAAGGCAGGCTATCACAATAAGTTGATGCTCCCCACCAATATCTGTTCTCTGATATATTAAGAGCAGAAGGTGTAGTCTCAATATTTCCGCTGTCCATTGCGTTAGTCCATGGATTTGCTCCATTACCACCTGCACCACTTTCCCAAACATTATTTGCAAAACCCGCTACAGGATTATTAACATTCAGCCCAAAATCTCCGTTAAGTACTAAATCAGCTGCCGCTCCCCCTCCTACTGTAGAAGGAAAAACTAACTGAGAGCTTGCTAGATACGGTTCTTCAGTGTCTCTAAAAAAATAACAGTTTCCTTGAGTATTAAGACCCGACCCGGTTACATTGTAAGAACAAGGCTTGAGATTAGTATTGACAGGAGTACCTCCTCCTGCAGAAAAATTATAGTCTACATAGTCTTGAGTCGAGCTACATCCTGATTCACCTACATTGGAAGTGTCTAGAGGCCAACCAAACTGAGCGTTTGGTACATTATTAGGTTGAATTTGAATAACCCCTCCCCCTGTTGTTACTTCCTCTAATGTCTTGTCAATAACCTCTATTTCAACGTGTTTTTTAGCCATTAATTTCTTTGTGTGTTTATCTTATGAGATTCTATAAATTCTATATTTAATTGTACCAATCCTTGCTCCTCGTCTATCAAAACAACATCACTATCTGTTATTAGTATAGGCATATATCCTTCTGTAGATGGTCTTGTGTAGGAAGTTGCCGCTTCTTCTTCTAGATATTTTGAGCCATCATTTTTTTGTATTACCCATACATTAGGAGATGTTAATAATTCTTCTAACCAATTTGCCTTATCAGTGGTTAAAGGGTCTGTCAGAGCTGAAAATTTTCTATTTGCGTCTACATTTAATACTTCTCTAGAGTGAGGGTACATATTAGCTCCAATGTTATTATTATAGACAGGGGAGGATGACGAATCTTGAGAGTGTAATCTATCAGGAGATTTTTTAGTTATAGTTTCTGTACTGACTTCTATTCCTTTTGTAAATGTTCTTTTTGCAACATAAGAGTCTATACCTCCCATTCTATTTAACCACATAAATTTAACCCCTTCTGTCATTCCACAAACCTCACTCCAAGCTCCTTTTGTTTCGGTATCTAATTTGTAATATTGATATCCACTAAGACGAGTTTCAACGCTCCCCGCACTCCATTGAGACCATACCGAACATCTGTAATAAGGCTTAGAAGTTGTTATTGGCGTTGCAGTATAACTATATTGCCCTTTTCTTATTTCCAATCCATTGTTATGCTGATTGATGTATGTAGGAGAAACATTTTGCACAAATTGACGGAATTGCTTTTCCTCATAATAACTACCACTATCCGGTACTGCTCTGTCTCCTGCGGGGAAGTCTACTAAATATACAGTAGTAAGCCCTGAAGAGAACGATATATCTGCACAACTTTCAACCTTTATTCCAAAACCATCAATACCCCCTGCACCATATTGAGTTTTTAGTTTGGATTGAAACCATTGTAAATACTCTGCGTTATCCTCAGCTCTTACGCTTTTAAATATTGCGTCATTTTCAGGGTCAGTATTGCTAAACGAAGGGTGGTTTGTCAGAAAACGAGGCCCATCATCAGTTGGGGTGGAAGTACCTGTTACCACTCTATTGATTAATTGATGCCTGTCTCCCCATTGAGGGGCTGCATTAACAATAAAAAAATCTGAAAAACCTCTAGACGCAGGACTGGTAGAAGGTTCTAGAGAACCGTCTGCTGCTTGAATTTCAAATCTTGCTTGAACCCTTATCCTTCTATCACAACCGCTTGCACTTAAATTATATCTATTTTGGTCTGGCGTATTACTAGCAATATTTGAATGTACCCATTGACCATTCATTCCTCCAAACTGAGATACATAAGTATTTTGAGTACCTCCATCTGCCTGCGGCCCTCCTGCACCCGCCAAATTGGTCATTCCCCAAGTCCCTATCCCTACAGGCACTAAACTATAAGACAGTAAGTCAGCTAAAACTTCTGCTATGTTTATAGTAAACCTATGACCATATAAAGGACTTTTATCTGCAGGCCTTCCATTCCATTCCATTGGAGCGTCTTTAGCTTTTTTAATGGTACATATGAGATTAAAATCATCATTTAAACTAGGAGTCCCTCCTGTATAATTGACAGCCTCAAAAACATCAAATAAAACATTTACTAAATCTCCTTCCACCCTTTCTCCACTACTTCCTGTTCCTTCATCACTTTGTGTTAGATTTGCATAATTCCACAGTATTTGAAGTGTGATATCACTATTAACACTTCTTAAAGGACAATTTGAGTCTCCTCCATAAACATTAAAAGTATTTCCTCCTTGAGTTAAAGATTGACTACCGGAACTTCTAGGGGCTATACTAAAATAAAGGCTGCTTTGATTCATTGTACTCATAATTAGTATATTTTGTATTTGTTATTTAAGTAATTGTATATTCTTGTTGTTTCTAATGCAGTTAAGTCTCTATTATAAACTATAATTTCTGCTAAAGCCCCTTCATAAAAAGTTCCTAATGCCCCATCTATACTCCCTCCAATACCAAAAGCATAATCATTGTACTCTCCTGTAGCGTCAAATCCGACCGTCGTAGAGGATACATCAATAGAATTATTAACAGAAATACTTAAAGTATCCCTACTTAATTTAATGGCAGATATACAGTCTTGCAATGGGTCAGCAGCGTTATTTACTACTATTGAATTACCATTTTTATCTTTTACTACGGCTCTAAAACTACCTCCAAAAAACCCTACTTCAATCTCTGCGTTGGTAGTTATATTTTTATATCCAAAAAACTTCTGAAAGGTTAGTAGTGATAAAGTAGCATTAGTAACAGCAAATATAGTAAAGTCATTACCTGATATAGGAAGGTTTTGTATAGATTTAAAACTATATCCCCCTGCAGATGCAGTGTTATAAAAATTAATTCTTGCTTTTTCATTAAATGAAGCAGCATATGTATCTAAAACGTCATAAGTATATCTTTTTGGTCTCTTTCCTTTTGTTTGCTGCGCAACATCATTTCCGTTACCCGACCTGTCTCCCCAACCTGAAACTAATTTAGTTGCTATTTCTTCTGTTATATTTGCGTCAGCACTCAGCCATATTGCTAAATCAGAAATCCTATTAGGATAGTAATTCAGAGGAGTGTTTCCTACCATACATCTAGTTACGGCTCTTAAAGTAAAAAACATTTTAACTTGAACTAATCTGTCATTAGCCACCTCTTTTACCCTTTCAAAATTTAAAGTTTCTTCAAGGAAGTATACATTTACATTTGGGCCTCCCGGATTGTTGTATACGTTCATTAAATTATCAAACCATTCTAAAGCAAAATCTTGTAAATTGTCCCACTCTTTATCTAATGAAACAGCCTCTCTATTAGACGTGTTATAAGTATCAAAAAAATCAATTACAAAATCATAAGATTCCCATCCCCCATATATTTCAGGCATTTCTGAATTAGGAGGATTAATCAGCATGTAAGGATATTGCGTATTGTGTTTTTCGTTTACCTCAAAAGTATATCCAAAATCCTTATCTCCGTAAGGCCATAAGCTTTGCATTTGTGTTGTTATTTCACTAAGTCTTGTTACTGTTGGCATATTGTTTGTTTATCCAATTTTATTGTCGGAATATATAGCTTCTTGTACTGTTCCTTCGTAGTCTGCTTTTGCATTCTTCCAACTTAAATAAGTTAATATTTTATATAAATTTGTTTTTTTTACACTATCTATTTCATTCATTCCTTCTAATGTGAAAACTTTTTCTGCAGCTAAAGCGTATAAACTATTTAGCCAACCAAAAGGTTTTATATATTTTTTATACGCATTTTGTGCTGCTACTTTTCCTTTAATTCCTCCTCCACCTTCTCTTTCTCCTCCGAATACATTTTTAAAGCGCTCGCTAACTTGCGACTTTGTTTGGTCAAAAAAAAAGCGAACTCCATAACTGTGTCCATTTTAAGTGTTCTAAACTTTTCAGTTTTTTCTTCTATTAATTCTTCATCATATTCCTCTCCTGACTTTCTGCACAATATAGCCATTTGTTGAGGAAAAACATCATAATTCCCATTAGTAAGATTTTCTATATTCATCTCTATTTGAGTTGCTTCAATATAATCTTGAAAGGTATTTCCTGACATTTGGTCGGTGGGAAAATAGTATTTCTCTCCCTCAAAAACAAAACCATCAAGATTTTTTGGCTCGTAATCATCTTGAAACACTTCCATAGCATTTAAAACTTTGGTAGCGGCATCCATGTCTACTTTTTCTATATCCTCATCACTTACTTGAGCTATATATTGAAAAACTTCTTTATTCATATTTATCAAGTCTCTCTTTTCTAAAAACTCTAATGTAGCTTTTTTAAGAGGTTCTGTATATCCATTATTATCTTCTTTGGTTTCTTCAATTTGCTTTGAAAAATCTTGCTTTTTTCTATATTTTTCTATAATTCGGTATATTCCGCACCAATAGTTTAATGTCATATCTTCCCAATCAGTAGGAATATTAATTGTTTTTGTACTATCTCCGTCTATTACATCTATTATAAGCATATTATTCTTTTACTAGGTTAGTTAATAATTTCTCTAATTCTCCAATCGCTTCTAATTCATCTAGCAATTTATTTGTATCAGCAGTTATTTTTACTGTTCTTTCAAACAATCTGTCAACAGCATCATTGATATCTTCCGTGTTTTCCTTGCTTCTAATTCCAATTAGGAATCCTGTAGAAGCATACATCATTAAATTTGGAATCATATAGCACCACTCGTTAATATCTTTAGGATTTTTAGTATATTCTTTAAAAGTATTAGAATATCTTACAACATTTGATAATAAGTTATTTATTTCTGCAAATTTACCAACATGAGCCTTCTCGGTGGCATCAAACATAATTTCTTGGATATTTTTAATATATTTCTCTAAATATCCTGCGTGTTTGTTATTTATTGCGTCTATTTTCATAATTTCTTATTATTTCGCAATAATATAAAAAAAAATCTGTATAAACGCGAAGTTTTTAAAAGTGACTACTCGAAATATACTACTTTTGCGTTATTCCACATATTTTTATTGATTGCCATCACTAAACAGTCCACCATATCGTCGTGTTTTGCAGAAGGAAAACGAACTAATTGGTTTAAAAATTCTTCGTTCCATTTTCCTCTTAGCAGACTCACTCTACCACTTTCTAAGGAAGCGCTTATATCCGATACTCTAGCAACCTTATCTTTAGACGGTGGTTTGTCTTCTCTTACATTTAGCCCTGTTTCCTTCTTTAAAGTCTGCACTATTGACTTTCCTGATGCTTTTGGTTCAACATAAACCCTACTTCTATTTGTATATCCGTTTTTAACAACCCATTGTGGAATAAATTTTATTAATTCGGGAAATTCCTTTCTAATATTGACACAATCTATGATTTGCCATTTATTTTCTCTAAATGTGTAGGCTAATAATGCTGAAGGGTCATTTTTTTCATTTGCTGTATATGCGGGGTCTATTACAAAGTCTACAACTGTTTTTTCGTCAATATATTTTGTGCTATCTATTTTAAACCAATCTGCCTTTATCATTCCTGAATTTATAGGGGTTGGTGTCTGCATAAGCTGTCCTGCATAGCCATAACTTCCTAATGCCTGTTTATAATCATCTAATATATCTTTATTAAATCTATCTGTCCAAAATAATCCGTCATCATCATAATTTTCTTCTAAGGTTTTTGGTTTTATATCGTCTGAGATTTCAGCAGGAATACATATATGTTTATATTTTAATCGTGATTCGTTATTTATTAAAAAACCGCTTAAATCATTTTCGTGAATACGCTGCATAATAATAATTCTAACTCCTGTTAATGGATTATTTAATCTTGAGTAGAATGTTGTTCTATACCATTCGTTAGCATTTTCTCTTTCTATTTCTGATGCTGCGTGTTGAGGAGATACGGGGTCATCTACTATTAGGAAATCTCCTCCTTGCCCTGTAACTGTTCCTCCAACTGATGTTGCTCTTCTAACTCCTAAAAAGTTATTCTCATATCTTGCTTTTAAGTTTTGGTCTTTCTTTATATGAAAAATTTCCCCCCATCTTTCTTTAAACCATTCAGATGTTATTATATCTCTACTTCTTGTTGCGTGTTCTATTGAAAGGTCTGCAGAGTAAGATGCTGTTATAAATCTTAGTCTAGGATTCTTAATCCAAGCCCAAACAGGGAACATAACAGTAACTAGAATTGATTTTGTACTACGAAAGGGGATATTAATAACTATATCTTTCGTTTTGGGTTTGTTTTCGTTTATTCTTTCCGCTTCTTCTTGTAGTATATCGCACAAATATTTATGATGCCAATTAGTAGACAGCTCAATGCTGGGTTCAATGATATGCCAAGCTCGTTTAAAAAACTCATAGAATGATAATTCGCATAATTTTTTTTCTAGGGCTTGTTGAATAGGGTCGTTACTCTCCTTTTTCAATTTCTTTTAATTTAGCTTTAATATCTTCAATCGTCACATCATCATTCAAATCAATTTTTATATTTTTTGAGGTGTTGTCCGTTATTTCGTTTGAAGATAATTTAGGAACTGTATAATTCATTAATTTTGTTATAGCGCTAATATAAGCTTCAGGACTTTCTTCAAAAAGAACATCTAAGGCTTTTTTTATCTTAAAGGAGTGTCCTTCTAATGCCCAAGCTAAAGCAGACCTACTCATTTTTGTTATTTTATTAGGTTCTCCTTTTTTTCTGCCATTAGGATTAGAAACAGGTTGAGATTTTTTTTCTGTAATTTTTTCTACATCAATATTTTTCTCCATTACTTTTTTTCTAAGTAATCTTCTTTTATGTTTTTCTTCCATAAATATATATTAAAGTTTCTTAATTGAATTAGCAAGTTTGTTTATGTACTCGTCTAATTCCTCATCAAGCATTGATAAAATTACTTCATCATTACTTTTATCTATAATTGGTTCTTCTGTTTCAGGTTTAGAATAAGTATATCGGATTGTCATTTCTTTTCCTTCTTTTTCAACTTGTACTATTACTTCTCCTTTTTCATGAAGCTCTTGCATCATTTCTTCCGTAAAGTTAAATTCATAATCTACTTTATCATAATAATCAGCATTTGCAGCTTCACAAGATTCAAAAGATTCATATTGACACTTACCACTCTCTCCAAACCTCCATAATCCATTTTCACATTCTAAACAAGGCATATTATGATTTTTAATTGTTATACTTTTCTAATCTACAAATAAAAGAAATTATTTTTAATTTCCTACGAAATTTATGGAAATCAGATTTTAACTATAACTATTACCATAACTATGTATATTACTATAAGGGTATACTGAACCCTTAACTAACCCTTCATTAAGAGTTTAATATAAAATTGGATTTGTTTCCATCTTCAGCATATTCTACATTTCCATAAACTTCTTTTAAATATCAAAAAAATACTGTACCTTTGGAATCTTATAGGATATACTATTGCTCATATCGCAATTAGCATATCTAATACCAATCATTATGTTTAAATTTAGAATAGGAAGACTAATAATACAGCTAATTCCACCCAAAATAACTATCAAATTATAAAATTGGATTTGAAAATTGTATATGGGTGTGTATGTGCTTAGAACGTGGGGGGCTGAAAATTGACGGAATTGCCCCTCCCCCACTGAAAAATCAACCCCTCCCCCACTGAAAATCAGCGTATTATATGCCAAAATGACATAGAAAAATTGCAGTTTCAAAACAAAAAAATGCTCTTTTTTGTTGTTTGTATTGGGTTTTGTGTGTTTTTCGTGAGGTTTTGCCCTAAAATAGTGAGTTTATATGCGTGGTCGCGTGGGTGTGGCTATCTAT
>Ga0208299_1000492_pt1 | contig 36387 bp, 28 predicted proteins | sample 15_taG_FD_184089 | JGI IMG/M metagenome (GOLD analysis project Ga0208299, IMG submission 184089) | Marine viral communities from the Subarctic Pacific Ocean - 15_ETSP_OMZ_AT15312 metaG (SPAdes) (version 2) | ecosystem: Environmental > Aquatic > Marine > Oceanic | place: Pacific Ocean | collected... | reverse complement strand
AACAGATGGTAAAGATTGGTTTGGCATCGGGATTGAGCCAAGCTCTAAAGCAATTATTGGCTCTCAATCTATTCCATGGATTTATGAAGATCGACTTAATGGAAAAGATGTTGTTGATGCAATGGAAAAGATGTATAACATGCCAAAAGAAAAGAGAGAAGAACTGGGAAGAAAAGGTCGACAACATGTTATAACCAATTATAATCGTGAAGAAATTATGGAAAAATGGGATGACCTTTTTACACGAATTTATAGTGAATTGGGTTCGTGGGAAAATAGAAAAAATTATAAATCATGGGATTTTAAAGAGGTACTATGAAAAAGGTATTAGTAAGAGGGCCGGTATTAACAAGGAGCGGATATGGTGAACACTCGCGTCTTATTTTAAGAGCCTTGAGACATCGAGAAGACTTGTTTGATATATATGCAATTCCTGTTAATTGGGGAAAAACCGGCTGGATTTATGAAGATACAGAAGAAAGACGCTGGTTGGACATGATTATAGGAAAAACTGCAATATATAATCAACAAAAGCCGCAATATGATGTATCTATGCAAGTTACGATACCTAATGAGTGGGAAAAAATAGCGCCAATTAATATTGGAGTTACTGCCGGCATTGAAACAACGCGTGTATCACCTGTTTGGATTGAAAAGGGAAATCTTGTTGATAGAATTATTACAATATCTGATTTTTCAAAAAACACTTATAGCAGCACGGTATATACGATAACAAACAATAAAACGGGCCAAGTGGTTAACGATGGTTTTCGCTGCACTACTCCTATTGAGGTTGTTCATTACCCAGTTAGGCAAACTGAAATTCAAGATATTGATCTAGATTTAACTACAGATTTTAATTTCTTAGTAGCTGCACAATGGTCGCCAAGAAAAAATTTAGAAAACACAATAGGGTGGTTTGTTGAAGAATTTATAGATCAAGAAGTTGGGCTGATATTAAAAGTCAATGTCGTTAATAATTCTTTAATAGATCGCCGTGAAACTGAAAAAAGAATTAAAAATCTTATTGATAGATATCCGCAAAGAAAATGTAAAATTTATTTGCTCCATGGAGATTTCACTGCTGCGGAAATGAATTCTTTGTATTGTCACGATAAAATAAAAGCTTTGATATCTCTAGCACACGGAGAAGGATTTGGACTTCCAACTTTTGAGGCAGCATATAATGGATTGCCGGTATTAGCACCTGACTGGAGTGGCCATTTGGATTTCTTGTATATGAAGGTAAAAAACAAAAAAGGCAAACTTAAAAATAAGCCGTTTTTTGCAAGGGTGGAGTATGATTTAGCGCCAGTTCAAAAAGAGGTTGTTTGGAAGGATGTTTTAATTAAAGATTCAATGTGGTGTTATCCCAAGCAAGGTTCTTATAAAATGAAGCTAAGAGAACTTTATAAAGATTATGGCCGTTTTAAATCACAAGCTTCAAAACTTAAAAAGCATATATGCGATAATTTTACACCAGAGGCGAAATATAAAGAAATTGTAGATATTGTAAAGTCTTCAATACCGGAAGGTGTCGAAGAGCAAGAAATCGATTCGATGTTCGAACAATTGATGGCAAAAAATAGTTAATGATAATATTTGTGGCAGATCTGTTTGCTGAACAATATGAAGGCGGCGCAGAATTAACCACTGAAGCCATTATTTCAGATAGTTTGTTTCCGTGTAATAAAGTGAATTCACTAAATCCGGCCCTGTTACAAATAATGGAAACCAACAAAGAGGCTTTTTGGATATTTGGGAATTTTGATTCTATACCGGACGACTGCTTAATATATACAATAAAAAATTTAAATTATAGTGTGTTGGAGTATGATTACAAGTATTGTAATTTTCGCTCTCCAGAAAAACACACATTAATTGAGGGTAAATGTGATTGTCATATTTCTCAACGAGGAAAATTAGTATCTCTTTTTCTTTATAGCGCAAAGGCAACATGGTGGATGTCGCATGAGCAAAAGAAAAAATATCATATACTATTTCCGTTTTTAAGAGAATCAAACAACCGAGTGCTAAGTTCTGTTTTTTCTAGTGAAAAATTAGATTTTATTCAATCTTTAGACACTTCTCAAAAGGATGATAAATATTTGATATTAAACTCTTCTTCCTGGATTAAAGGCGTTGAAGATGCAGTAGATTATGCCGATGAACATAATTTAAATTATGAATTGGTTTGGGGATTGGAACATAAAGAGCTTCTTGAAAAATTAGCCAAATCAAAAGGAATAATCTTTTTTCCCCGAGCAGGAGATACTTGTCCAAGAATGACAATTGAAGCTAGGCTCTTAGATTGTGAACTTATTTTAAATACGAACGTACAGCACAAACACGAAGAGTGGTTCACTGATAAGGAACTTGCTTCGAGTTATTTGAAAGAGCGCACAAACGTTTTTTGGGCTGAGATTGAAAAAGCTGCTCAAGATTGTTTAAATTTACCACAAAGTGTTACAAACGATGGCTCAATTAAGTTTAATGTTGTTGTACCGTTTTATAATTGCGAAAAGTGGATTGGCAAGTGTATACAAAGCCTTAAGAGACAACGATATAAAAATTTTAATTGTATTCTTGTTGATGACATGTCGACAGATAATTCTGCCAACGTTGTTGAAAGTTTGATTAGTGAAGATTCGCGATTTCGCTTAATCCAGAACGATAAAAAGAAATATGCCCTTAATAATATTGTTGATTCGATTAACCTATCAGAATGCGCGTTAGAGGACGTTATTATCTTATTAGATGGGGATGATTGGCTAGCTTCTTCTAAGGCCTTAGAAGCGCTTTATGGAGCTTACAGGGGCAATACTTTAATGACTTATGGTAGTTATGTGTTTAGCCAGTTTGGGCAACGCGGACCAGAACCTTCAGAGTATTCTGAAGAAGTGATTATGGCGAATTCTTTTAGACAAGATAAATGGAGAGCTTCTCACTTAAGAACATTTAAATATAAGCTTTGGAAACACATCAATCTTGAAGATCTGAAAGATGAAAATGACGAATATTATAAGATGACTTATGATCAAGCGATTATGCTTCCGCTTTTAGAAATAGCCTCCGAGCGTTCTAAATTTATTCCGGAGATTCTACACGTTTATAACAAAGAGAATCCTTTGAACGTGGACAAGACCAAAGCACAAGAGCAATATGAATTAGCGCAGACAATCAGAAACAAAAAGCCATATACAAGAATAGAATGAATATTCACCTAGACAACGTTAATTTACAAAGTACATCTGGGCCAAACCACTTTGCTTCAAAGTTGGTTAAATATTTAGATGCGACGTTTGATTACGATAAAGATCCTGATGTAAGATTGTGTTTTATAGAAACTCATCAAACAAAGTTTAATGATGTACCCCTTGTTCAAAGATTAGATGGTATATATTTTAACAAATCACAAGATTACGAATTACAAAACAGAAACATTGAAAAAGTCTACAAAGAAGCAGCTGGTGTTATATTTCAATCAAACTTCAACAAGCAACTTATAACCAAGTATTTTGGAGAGCATAAGAATTCGACTGTTATACACAATGGCGCTGATATTGAATATATCGACGAAGTTAAACCAATAGAAGGTCCTAAACTTGATGAATTTGAAGATATATGGTGTTGCGCTTCGTCGTGGAGACCACACAAAAGATTAAATGAAAATATAAGTTATTTTTTGGAACATTCTTCTGAGAAGGATTGTTTAATAGTAGCGGGGGATATAGATACTTCTCATGTTTCTCTTTATTCTCTTCTTTATCAACACAGATCTCGGGTCATTCATGTTGGGCAAATGAGTGTACCACAACTTATTTCTCTGTATAAACGATCTAAATATTTCATTCATTTAGCTTGGCTCGATCATTGTCCAAATGTTGTTGTAGATGCGCGTGCAAGTGGTTGTCAGATTATATGTTCTTCTGCTGGAGGAACAAAGGAAATAGCTGGACCAAATGCAATTGTAATTGAGGAAAACAAATGGGATTTTGAACCAGTTGAACTATATAAGCCCCCTGTAATGGATTTTAGTAAAAAGATTAAAAATGAATGGGATATAGATTATAATATGAAGACGGCCGCAACTAAATATAAAGATTTTTTAAAAGGCGTGTTGAATGAAGAATAATGATATAAAATTTGATTGGAAAGGGCTTTGGTTGCAAAAGGGTAAAACTTCTACAAATAATTTATTAATATTAAATGGTTACGAAAAAACCAACTGTGATCCTTTTTTTGTTACAAAACAAATTCAGGAGATATTAGGAGTTAATCAAAATTCGAGTATTTTAGAAGTCGGTTGCGGCGCCGGATTGATGGCGCAATTTTTTGATTGTAAATATGTTGGGATCGATTATGCTAAAACCATGGTTCAAAAAATTAAAAGCATTTTAAAAAAAGAAGCTCATGTTGCAAAGGCCAATAATTTGCCATTTAAAAATAATTCTTTTGATTATGTTTTTGCGTATAGTGTGTTTCATTATTTTCCAGATAAAGGTTATGTTAACGAGACAATAGAAGAGATGACAAGAGTTGCTAAAGAAGCGATTTTTATTGGAGATTTACCTACTAGCTCTCATAATGATAACCATCTATTATTTTCCATGAGTGATTTTTGTGACTGGGAAACAAGTGAAGGGTTTTATAACAAAAATAGGTTTAATATATATAAGAGAAAGGAGACGGCATGAAAACAATAAAAGAGATGTTGAATGATAAAGAAAAAGTTAGTTTAGTATGCGGTGCTAGCAATGCTATGATTGCAAAATTAGCAGAAAATGCAGGTTTTGATGGTGTTTGGTTATCTAGTTTTGAAATGCACGCTTGGAATAGATTTCCAGATGCTTCTATTTTAAATGTAGCTGATTATGCTGATGCAATTGGTAAAATAGCAGATAGAATAAATGTTCCTATTTTGGTCGATGCAGATGAAGGTGGACCAAGCGCAATTAATACAATAAGAATGGCTAGAGAATATTCTAAAGCCGGCGCCTGGGGAATATGCATTGAAGATAATCCATCTCCTAAAAGATGTTCTTTTTATGGAATGAAAAAGGAACTAGAAAAAACATCTGTAACTGTCGGTAAAATCAAGGCAGCTCTTGAAAAAAACAACAAAGATGGCTTTGCTGTTGTCGCAAGAACTGAGGCTTTAATTCAAGGCAGAGGGATCGATGTTGCTATTGAAAGAGCAAAAGCATATACGTACGCAGGTTGCGATGGGTTTTTGATTCACAATAAAAACAACACTCCGGATGAGGTGATGAGATTTTGTGATAGATACTACAAAGAGAACTTAACAACTCCCTTGGTTATTGTACCGACAACATATAATCAAATGACTGTTGATCAAATGAGAAATTGTGGTGTAAGCTTGGCCATTTATGCAAATTATTCTATCAGAGCAACAGTTAAGGTACTAGAAAAGATGTTTCAAAGCGTTATTGACTCTGAAACTCTTTCAGCTGGCAATGATTTTGTAGTACCAATGACAACTATTTTTGATCTTATAGCGGTGGATGAAATGAAAGAGAATCAAAAAAAATATGGTTCATGAGCTTTTTGACACACTAACAGAAGAAGGCTATAATTTTTTTACTGGTGTGCCAGATAGCGCTCTTAAGACATTTCAGAATAAAATAATCTCATCAGAATTTGATAATATAATAGCCACTCACGAATCACAAGCATTGGCAATTGCTTTTGGAGCAGAACTAGCAGGTAAAAAAACCTGCGTATATTTACAGAATTCAGGATTGGGCAACATTGTCAATCCTTTGACTAGTTTGTGTATACCTTTTGGTGTAAATCCTCTTTTGGTAATTGGCCATCGTCATACACTCCCACAACACAAAGTTATGGGCGAGATCGATGAAAAGCTTTTAAATTTAATTGGATATGAAAACTATATTCTGGTAAAAGGCGAAAACAATGTTAAGTAGAAAAGAGGCTATAGAATATGTTTTTGACAAGCATGGAACAAAAGCAATGTATGTAACAAATACCGGCTTTCTGTCTAGAGCGATATACAACTTATATCCAGAAAATAAAAATATTTTATACATGCAAGGTAGTATGGGTTTATCTCCTGCAATCGCTTTAGGTGTGGCAAAAAACACAACAAAAGATGTTGTTGCCTTTGTTGGTGACGCCTCATTACTTATGCATTTGGGTATAACACACACGATAAGAGATGAGAATTTGCATAATTTATATGTTTATGTGCTTGACAATAATTGCCACGAATCAGTTGGAGAGTATAAATGCTCTTTTTTGGAAGAAAAATATCCTGGAATTACTGAGATAATACGCATTTCTAATGATGGCAAAGTACCCAGAGTTGCTTTGGATTGTAAAACGAATGTAAAACAGATAAAGAAGTTTGTAAATGAATAATATATTATTAAATCCAGGCCCGACGAATACTTTAGAATGTGTAAAAAACGCACAAACACAACATTCAGATATATGTCATAGAACCGACGAGTTCATAGATTTATTAGTAGAGACTAAATCACTTTTACTTGAAAGATTTAGCACCAGGTGTAAAAGTGAAGACTGGAATGTTTCTATTTTTGGCGGCTCTGGTACAAGCGCGATGGAAGCTTTAATTTCTTCGTTGTTAGATAAAAGTAATATATTAATTGCTGGCAAATATGGCAAAAGAGCAGCCGACATAATGTCTGTTTATGGCGTAGAGTCGGAAAAACATTATTTATCTTCGCAAAACGAATTAGAAAAAATAACGATATCTAATTGGTGTACTAACTTATATTTCGTTGAGAACGAAACCACCACTGGTGAAAAATTTTCATTGAAAGAGGTAACAAAGCGCTTCCCAAAAAGTAGATTATATATTGATGCAACTTCTGCTTTTGGGGCGACAGATTATAGTGATTATGTGGATCACATCGATGCAATATCATTTTGCTCAAATAAATGTTTACAATCTACACCCGGCTTGGGGATTGTAATATGGAGAAAATCCCTGCCCACGCGTGATAAAAGTTATTATTTAAATTTAAGGAGATACGTTGGTAATAGTTTGCCCTTTACACTTCCAGTTCAATCAGTTGCTGCGTTGAATTGTGCTTTAAAAGAATCTCACATATCAGAACATGCAATGAATTATCGAAGAGACCGACTAATAGATGATCTTTCTAAAATAAATATTAAATGTATAAGCCGCTTTCCCTCTAATTCAATTATAGGATTTGTGCATCCGAATAAAAATTATGAAGAACTGAAAGAATCTTTGAAAAAAAGAAACATAATAATATACAATGGAATAGAGAATATTAAGAATAGCTTTAGAATTTCCACCATGAGTGTAAAGTTTGATAAGCAATATAACTATATTATAGGTTGTTTTAATGATTCGTGTATATACTGATATGGCAGCTGATATGTTTCATATTGGGCATTTAAATTTAATAAAAAGAGCTAAAGAGATGGGCGACTATTTGATTGTTGGTATACATTCTGATGAAGATATAGAGAAATATAAGCGATTGCCAATTATACCAGAACAAGATAGATATGAAATAGTAAAAAGCTGCAAGTATGTTGATGAAGTAATTGAGTCTGCGCCATTAGTGATATCAAAAGACTTTATTAAAAAATATTGTATAGATTTTGTAGTGCGGGGCGACGACATTACGCCCGAACTGCTGAGACAACAGGCAGATCCCATTTCAATGGGTGTTATGAAATATGTTCCGAGAACAAAAAACGTTTCCACAACCAGTATTGTACAAAAGATAAAAAATGAAGAATAAAGAAATTAGCATGTTGTCTGAACGAGAATGGCAGCTGTGGTATAAAAACAATCAAGATAAAATATGGAAAAGAGATAATTTTGATTTTAATCAGAGGGTTGAATCTTTAAAAGATGTTTCTAAAGTTATAGATGAAACTGGGCTTAAAGCTTATTTTGCTAATGGTGTTCTTTTGGGGGCTTATAGAAATAACGATTTTATCCCATGGGACGATGATATCGATTTTGATTGCTTAGCACCAGATTTCTTGGATGTTTGCTCTGCTGCGCAAGAAGAGTTTATCAATCTTGGATATATAGCTCGCCTAAATACACAACAAAATAAAGCTAAATTAAATATTTATAAGAATTTAGAAAAAATATCATTCGCAGCTTTATACGATTTGAGTGATGAATATTATTTCAGATATAGGTATAAGTGGCCCAAGGTTTTTTATCAAAAACCAGAGAATATTAATTTTAAAGGTTTGGACTTTATGTGCCCTAGTCCGATTGAGGAATATTTGGTACATTGTTATGGGAGTGATTGGATGATACCAAAAAAGAGCGATAATAAAGAAACGACGTTTTCTAGGGAGCTTTTTTTAAAATGACAGATAGAACTATTTTATTGATGAACAGTCGTCGTTGGATTGAAGCGTCTGATAATTTTTTTCATAATTTTGATGAGACATTATCTTTTGAAGAGAGGCTTTCTATGTTGTTTGAGGTCGATGATCTTTTAAAATCTTTGGGTTTAAAATATTGGTTAACGAACGGCTCAGCGTTAGGTCTCGCCAGAGACAAACAGTTTATACCATGGGATGATGATTTGGACATTGACATCTATTCCGAAGATTTGTTACCGCGCTTTAGCGAACTTGTTTGTTATTTAGCTGATGCTGGTTATGTTTGCCGCGCGGTGTCTCGCGGACCCACTAGCAAAATTAGCGCTTATAAAAATAATTTTAAAATTTCTTTGGGTGGGGTTTACTTAGAAAACGAATTTAGAAAATCTAAGTTTCGTATTTATCCAAAAGGGTTTTATGAGAATAGTGTTGAATATAAAATAAAGGATAGAGTTTTTAATCTTCCGGGTCCGCTAGACGAATATTTGTCTTTTATTTATAAAGATTGGAAAACTCCGTTAAAGTCGGATTTTGTACAAACTGACTTTCTTAATAATAAAGTACCAACAAAATATATTAAAAAAGAAAAATAAATGAAAAATATTTGCATATGCGGTGGTGGCAATGAAGCTCATGCTTTGGCTGCGTACCTAAGTAATAGAGGAAACAATGTTTATGTATTAACTAGGAAACCTGAAAGATGGAATAATAAAGTAGTTATACATTTTGGAGAGAAGACTCATGAAGGAAAAATATATGTATCTGACAACCCTGCCGAGGTTGTGCCAAAAGCATCTTTGATACTTTTGTCGGTACCTTCATATGCCTACGAAGATATTTTAAAGAAAATAACAGAATATATTAATCCTGCATCTTATGTTGGGGCAATTCCGGGTACCGGCGGGTTTGATTATTTCTGCAAAAAATATTTGAATCCTAAAGTAACTTATTTCTCATCTCAGAGAGTGCCTTTTGTAGCTAGAATACGAGAATATGGAAATAGTGTAGACATTTCAGGACTTGTTCATGGAAATATGAAATATGCAGTATCAAATGACGAGCATATTGATTCTGTTTTATCTATTATGAGTGAAGCGCTACATACACAATCTTCTTATCTACCTAGTTTTCTTTGTGTTAATTTGGTCAATTCAAATAGTTTATTACACACAACTAGACTTTATTCACTAGGAAATGGAAGTGAATTTTGGAAAAAACCTCCTTTGTTCTATGGGGAATGGGATGATTATTCATCAGAGCTTTTTATAAAGTCAGATAATGAATTATTTAATCTTTTCAATAATATTTCTGCAATAGATTTTTCTTGTATGACCACTGCGCTTGAACACTACGAAAGTACAAATGCTGTAGAATTAACACAAAAAATTAGATCAATTGAATCTCTTAAACGAATTAAGACCCCTACAACCATCATTAATGCTAATTACATGTTAGATTTTTCTTCTAGATATTTTATTGAAGATTTTCCATATGGAATTGCATTGATATCCGTTGTTGCTAAAAAATATGGAATAGAAACAAAATGTATTGATATGATTACCGATTGGGGACTTAATTCTATAGGAAAAGACATATCATATGTTCAGAATTTATTTGGCGAGAAGGAGTTTAGAATAAATGACGTATAGTCAAATATATAAAAAAACTGTCGATGGATTTAAATGGATCTTGGATATTTCTGATAATGGGATTGGAAGAACTTTGTGGAATTCTAATACTGACGGGAAAGGTTTTTCTTTCTCAAGAGAGTGCGCTTTTATGTCAATAATCAACGATACTGTTAAGCCTGGAATGGTTTGTATTGATTTGGGCGCCAATATTGGTTACGCGACAATGATTATGCTTAGAAATACCGGTCCTGATGGTTTTGTATATGCAATTGAACCAGATCAACACAATTTAAAGTATTTAACATTAAACATAAATGAAAACGACTTTCTAGATGAATCGAGGGTTAAAGTAGAAAGATGCCTAATATCAGATCACGATGGAGAATCTTCTTTTTGGATTGCACGACAACCAAACCTGAACAGTGTTAAAAAGACAAAAAACAGCATAAGAGAAGAAAATATTTCATGTAACACTTTGGGAACTTTTTGTTCAAAAAGGCAATACCCCAATTTTATTAAAATGGATATAGAAGGGCATGAAGTTTCGGTTTTTGAAGGGGGTTATGAGTATTTTAAAGAGAATCACGGCGAAACTCACATACTTTTAGAAGTTCACCCTTCTTATTATAACGAAGATAATGATTTTGCGCAAATATTAGAAAAATACTTTGATATTGGTTTTAAATGTAGTTATATTGTTGCAACACCGGTTCCTAATCCTGGTCTGTTTATTAAAATGGGATATAAGCCAGAACATATTGTTAAGAGCGATGGTTTTGTCAGAGGTCTTTATAAAGACATTAAAAACGAGCATGCCATTCAAATAACATGTAGAGAAAATTTAGAACCATGGAATGGCGGTTATACTAAAAAAATTGCAAGAAGTATGATGATTTCAAGGAAAAAATAATATGCCACAAATAAAGTTAAAAAATGGTGTTTATTTTGATATAGTTATTAAAGCTGGCGACTATGTTATAGATTGCGGAGCGAATGTCGGAGACATAACTGATTTTTTTCAATCTAATGGGGCAAATGTTATCGCTTTTGAACCAAACACACATGCTTATACTGTTTTGAAAAAAAGATTTGAGGATAATTCTAGAGTTAAATGTGTACAAAAGGGCGTTTGCGGTATTGAAAAATCTGGTACAAGAAAGTTGTTTCTCCATAATAAAGCAAACGAGGACCAAACACTTTACTCTTCCGGCTCTTCAATGGTTAAAGATAAAAACAACGTCAATAAAGAAAATTACATAAACATTGAAGTGGTTAATCTATGCGACTTCATTAAAATGTTCAAAAAGGATATAAAGGTTTTAAAAATAGATATTGAGGGCGCCGAAGTAGAGTTACTGAATGATTTAATGGATCAGGGTTTAGCTGAAAAAATACCTTATATTTTTGTAGAAACACATGAAGCAAAGATACCTTCTATTCGCGAATCAACTGAAAAGCTCAAGCAAAGAATAAAAAATGAAAATTATTCAAATATAAATTTAAACTGGATTTAAGGAGAAATAATGGCTAGATGCATGGTGACAGGACATAGAGGATATATTGGTAGTCATCTATATGAAAAATTGCAAGAATTGGGACACGAAGTTATAGGAATAGACTTACTTGAAGGACATAACATTCTTAGAGACCTTAGTGAGTATAACGAACCAGATCGTGGAAGGTTTCATCCACACTATTCCAGTTTCAAACCTGAGTATATTTTTCATTTGGCATGTCTTCCGAGAGTATCATATAGTATAGAGAATCCTGTTAGAACAATGGAAAATAACATTTTATGTACCAGCAATGTTCTTAGTTTTGCTTATCATTTGGGCGCTAAAAGAGTTATATATGCTGGATCATCATCGGTTGTTGGAGATGGCAAAGGACCAACGAGCCCATATGGATTACAAAAATTGGTTTCTGAGATGGAATGTAAACTATATTCAGATCTTTATGGAGTAGATACTGTATCTTTGCGATATTTTAATGTATACTCTCCGGATCAAAAAGTTAATGGCCCATATGCAACCGCTGTTGCAAACTGGATGGATCATATTAGAAAAGGGAAAAATCCATTTATCACTGGTAATGGCCAACAAAGAAGAGACATGGCAAATGTAAAAGATATTGTTTCAGCAAACATTTTTGCTATGGAATATAAAGAAAGATTTAATGGCCGACATTTTGATGTTGGTACTGGTTCAAACATATCATTGAATGAGATAAGAAATATAGTTTTAGACTATTTTCCTGATATTAAATTTGATTATGTTGAAGAACGAAAAGGCGATGTATCGTATACTCAAGCCAATATGATAGATATGGGAGAGTTGGGTTGGAGACCAGAAATTAATATATTTAATGGTGTAAGTGAATGTTTTCAAAAACTTAAGGAGGAATTAACATGAATAAATTATCAGTTGTAGTCAGTTCATTTGGAAAGGCATACGGCGATCCGTATATTGACGCATTGAAAAACAGTGTAAAAAAGATATATCCAGAAATTAAAATCAACATTATTGGCAAAGATGTCTCAACAGATGAAGATAGAATTAACAAACTTAGAGACAAAATAAAATTTGTTAAAATTTCACCTGGTAGTTTAAAAATCATTTGTTGGAATCAGGGTTTTAAACTAGCAGAAACAGAGTGGGTTTTATTTTTAGACAACGATACCGCGCTTTTAAAATCAATTGATCATTTTTTGAATTTAGCACAAAACCATGATTCTGATTTTGTTTTTACATGGAGACACTTACAACCACAGTGGGTCAATACAGGAGTCATGCTTGTTAGAAAAAACGATAAAACGATTAAATTTTTTGAAGAATATGAAGCCAACATGATTGATGACATAAAAAAGAATCAAAATGATCAACATACTTTTATAAATTTATTAAATAGAGATTCTAAATTTGTTAATAGCGTATTATCTTCTTCTAGGGAACAATATTTTGTATTTGATGAAAAAAATATAAGATTTTTAGGAATACATTGTGATTATCTGAACAGATCAAATCCAAAATTAGATTGGTTTGACGAAACCTGTGTACAGCATTTTAAGGGAGTGCAATGTACAATTATTACAAAAAGTAAAAAGAACAATAGATATAAAAATTTTATTAATCATGGAATATATCAACTTTCAAACAAAGAGCTAAAAAATTTAAATCATAGAATAAATTTGTGGAAAAAGTTTGCTAATGAAAAATATTCAAACGATGTTATTGATTTAGAAGAATTTATAAAAAACAAAGGATAAGATGGCGGAAACTATAAAATATAGTGAAAAAACTTATAGACATATAAAAATAAAGAAAGGTTCTGGAATTGATGTAAATTTTAAAAACTTAAGGAGGAATTAACATGAGCGAAAGAGAAATGAGAATGTCAGATCAAGCAGTGGGAGCCGTTATGATGGCTTTGCAAAAGTCTTTGTTAGAGCAAAGCGACATTGTTCCAGTGTTGTCGGGATTTAGAATGCGGTTGTCGGAGGCTGGTTTAATGGTTATGAATCCTCCGCTAGTAAAGTTGAATGAAGAAACTGAAGAAAATTTACAACAGTCTTTTGGTTTTGATGAACAACTTCCGGAAACGGATTAATGCCAATATATGTGTATTCGTGCGAAGAGTGCGGAAAAGAATTTAAGGCGCGCCACTCTATAAAAGAGAAATATACATCCTGCCAAGAAATAGAAGATTGCGAAATGAGCGGAACACTTAAACGACTTCCAAGCAATTTTTGTACACAACACAAACAATTTGAACAGGAACGCAAGGTTGGAAGTCTAGTAAAAGATTTTATTGAAAGCAATAAAGAAGACCTTAAGATTGAAAAAGAAATTTTACGCAATCAGGAGTATAAAGAATGACTTTGATTTTATTAATAATATCGGTTGCAATTAATTTATTTTTTGTTTGGTATGTATATAACTTATTAAAAAAACTATTATTTGTTTCTGAAAATATAGAAGATTTTTTAGAGATTCTAAAAGATTATTCTGATCACGTAGAAACAATATATAATATGGAAACATATTATGGAGATGAAACAATTGAACATCTTTTAACGTATTCGAAAGAAGTGGTGCAAGAGATTAAAACTTATGAAGAAATATATACACTGATGTATGACAGAAAAGAAGAGCAGGAAGATTATGGCGAGGAAACGTAAAAATCATTATTTCACTAAAGTACATCAAGATGCAATAGTTGAATATTCAAATACAGAAGATATCAAAGTTCGAACAAAATTATATATTGAACTTATAGGGCCGGCCTTTGATGAGATGGTAGATAAAATAGTTTATACGTATAAATTTACAAATCTTCCTAATATTGATTGTCTTAAAGAAGATTGTAAGATATGGCTTACAACCATATTAGATAAATTTGATCCTGATAAAGGGTCAAAGGCTTTTTCCTATTTTAGTGTAATTACGAAAAATTGGTTTATTCACAAGGTTAAAAAGAACACTGTTCAAACAAAGAGAGAAATACTTTTAGAAGATGTAAAAAAAGAAGTTGATCGTGACCACATAGTAACGTATAACAATTATTATAATATTCGAAATGAACAAGAATTTTGGCAATTATTGCATAGCGAGATTAAAGACTGGGGCACCGAAAATCTTAAGACAAACGAAAGAAAAGTTTTAGAAGCAGTAAAGATTTTGTTTGAAAACTCTGAAGATATCGAAATTTTCAATAAAAAAGCTATTTACTTATACTTGAGGGAGATTACAGGTTTAAACACAAAACAAGTAGTTAATAATCTTAATAAATTAAGAGCACGATATCGGGAGTTCAAAAAAGAATGGGATCAGAGTTAAAAAATGTAAAAAAATATATTCAAGAATCTATTCAAAACATTAGAGATGACCGGTCAATAACAAGTACTTTGTTGACAGACTTGTTGATGGAGATGAAAAAATCTCCAGATTCAGAAACACATAAGCAACTAGGATTAGTCGCTTCAAAATATGTTGAAACTCTCCAAAGGTCCAACGAACAATTAGTTAAGATTACTGCGCTTTTACAAAAACAAGCTTCTAAACAAGAAGATGCAACCCTTTCAAACGAAGACAAAGATGAATTATTTGATTTAATTCAGGGTAACAAAAATGGGTAGATATTATAATTCGGAAGCGTCGGTTTCTACAGATCCGGCAGCTCAAATTGTAGCGAATACACAACATAGACTGAGAATGGAAAACGAGGTCGATCTCACCAACGGCCCGTATGCTGCTACTGTATATGGCCTTTATAATGATGATTTGTGGCACAATCCAATAACGGATGGACCTATCTCCCTTAAAAGAATTCGACTTCATGCTTATATTGAGGATCTAGATAAGCTAATTACGCCGCTTCCGCGCCCTAGGAAATTTATGATGATTATTCCATCTGGACAAACTGGTGGATTAATCCAAGACTCAGAATTAGATAAAATTTTAGCTCTTCCGCGCTTTGTATCTACAAAGGAATGCGAAAATAGGCCGCGACTGGGAGAGCGTATCTGGGTTGATTGGCTTGTTAAACCGAGTAACGACACCATGGAATGGAGAGATCCGATATATCTTGGTCCTGTTGATTGTGGTTCACCTATAATATATTCGATGCCTCCAAATCGAAACTACGCGGCGCATGCTGCTTTTGATGATGCTGCGAATGGTCAAGTACAAAGGCAAAGCCCAATAGGAGATAAGTTTGTTTTTAATAATGCCCCTCCGGGATATCCTAATATTCCAATGTTGGGCCTTTTAAATGTATCTGGCTTGGCGCACTTGACAAAAACAATATACGTTGATAAGGAATTGGATTATTCTAAAATAAAAAAATATGATATAATTCCAGGTTCAACAATTATTAAAGAACCGACAGAAAAAACATTTGACACTAGCTTTGTTCAACACCATAAAGGAAATAAGATTTTTTATTTACCAGATGATATTGAAATTAAGCAAAGAAAAGCTACAAAACTTTTTATAATAAGAGAATCTGGCAAAAGCTATATAGAAACATACAAAAATATACGCTCTAATCCAACGATGCATTATAACATAGCCATGAATTCTGTACTTGACGGCAAACACAAAAATATACAATATCTCTTTCAACCTAATTTAAAAGACCATTCTGTAACTAGTAAAAGTCGACTTTGTACTATTAGGGTCAATGTGCCGTATGGTTTGGTTATTGAGGAAAAAAATCTTTTTTCTGCCAATTCTGTTGGTTGTATGATTTCTTCTCCATATGATGGAAGATATTTCTTTGGAAGTACCGCAACTTGGAATCCTAAAAATTCAATAAAGAAAATCAACAATAGTAAAGAATTTGAAAACTTTAAGTCGAAACTCAATACATGGGTTACAGATAAAATATTACCAGATGGTTCAGATCCATTTATACTTGGCCCATGGGGCTTGCCTGGTCTTCGAACTGGGAAATATGCAGATCAAAATGCTAAAGTCTCAGATTTGTCCAATAGTCATTTTTGGTCTGGTCGTTTAACATGGTCTTCTACTGGGCATTATTTTTTGCCAACTCTTGATCAAGTTAGTGCACTGTATGAGTTAATAACTAGTTTATTGGAAAGTCCTCCAAGTTCTAATTATTCTTGGGGATATGCAAAGCCCACAAGACACAAAAATTTATTATCTTGGAGCTTTCCTGCTGTTGCTGGTGGTTCTTCTTTATTTTCAATGAGCCATTTTATCAACACACAAGGGTATTTTCTTGAAAGTAAGCCGGCCTTCCCATGGGGTCAAGTTGGGCCTATGTTTTATAAAAAGAAGGATAAACCTCAACATTTGTGGGAGCACGGTTTAAAACAAAGAGGCGAAAAGGCTATCCATGGAATAGTATCTTATTCTAGGTGGGGAACAGACAGTGGCCCGTTTATAGAATACTATATTCTTAGTAGAAAATTAGGATTAGGACACATGGAAGCTTGGTACGTTTCTTTGGCTATGTCTGCTGAAACAATGCCCAAAATACAAAAAGGGAAAGGCTTAGGTCCAACGAAGGTACCGGCCTTTGGAGATGTTTCTTTGAATAAATATCTTGAAATAGGACAAAAAATGTGGTTCAAAGCTTTGTGGTATTTGAGAAAAGAAGAGGCTATAATTCCGAAAGTGCCGCCAACATACACACCGGACGAGGGTGCACCTGGCGGATCTAAGACTTTGATAATAGAGCCTCGCTGTAAATTTTAAAAGGAGTATAAAATGACCAAAGCTGTTAAAATGAACCCTTATGACAAAAGTAAAAGAGATGCTATTTCTGGAACCGACACATCTGCTAAAATAGCAAACATGGGCATTGACTGTGGAAATATTAAAGAATCTTTGCCTAAATTTGCCAAGGCGGATTGTGAAACAGTTATATCTGGTAAAAATAATACTTTTATTGTGTTCGGAAGAGACCGCCCAGGTTCAAAACATACGGGCTATGGCGGAAAAGGACATACCGGGTGTGGTATGATCGACATTGTTGTTGGTAGAATGAGTTGCAAAGAAGGTCCGATGGAAACTTATAATTACACTCCTGATGCACCTCCAGAAAGGATTCTGGTAGACCCCATGTGCACGCCGTATCAAGGTTTAAAACACGGCCAGAGCGAAACTGACATACCTGTCGCATGGGCTAGTGATGCTGCTAGAATTTATATAAGTCAAAAAACCGATATTGATAAAAATTTTAATATTCCCCCTGGTAAAGTCGGAGATTCGGTAGGTAGGTCGGGCATCGCTATTAAAGCAGATGCCGTAAGAATTATTGGCAATGAAGGGATTAAATTAGTAACTAAATCTGATGGTACAAATTCATTCGGAACGGTGCTGACAAATAATGGAATTGATTTAATTGCCAACAACCAAGGACGAAGAGATAATGCTCGCTATGAAATGATGGGTAGTGAATCAATATTGGCCGAAGGGCCATCTTTGCAACCTTTGGTGAAGGGAGACAATTTAAGATCATGTCTTAGTGAGATTTTAAGCGAAATGATAAAGATGCAAAGCACATTGCAAGGTTTTCTCTTTCAGATGATCAGTGCAAATATTTACTGGGGCTTGCACACGCATCCACCAGCAATACCATTTATGGACGTTTTTATAAGTCTTCCTATCCTCCAGGGAGCAATGGATGTTAACAATACTCTTGTTAGCAAAACTTTAATGTCTTTTACATCTCACAGTAACAACCTTGAAAGTATAAAAGGCAAATATCTAACACAGACAGGTACGTGTTTTATTAATAGTACTTATAATAACACCAATTAGGAATAAACTATGGCAGTTGAAAGAAGTATAATAGAAAGAATAGTTGAAAAATATTGGCCGGCCACCGACAAACCAGGCGATATAGATGTATGGGATAATCTTGTTGGTATGACAGAACGCCCTCCTTCTGCCGACATGGATAAAAAGGCGAAAATAGTTGATTTTTATGCGACAAAGATAAAGGAAGACAGCTTTATTTATCAAGTAACAAAAAATAATATTTTTATAAGTGATATAGAGCCCTTGAGCATTGACGAGCCTTTAGGAAAACCAGTCGGTGATCCCACTGCAAACGAAGTTGGAGACTGGTATTATTATGTTTTTGATTGGAGAAACTATCAAAACGTGAACTCGGCCGCTAAAGAATATTCTTATACAGACCCCCTCTCAGAACATTTTGAAGAATTAACAAAAAGATCTCTTTATTATGCTGTACAGTTATGGGGCAGACAACACAACCCTGGAAAATTTAATAAAGACAATGTGAAATTTGGACAATTTGAAGTCGATACCAGAGTAGATCCTCACGTCGGTGCACCAGATGATCATTTAAGCAAAGTTAATCCTGGTCTTACATTTTTGATTGGAATGAAAAAATCGGTAGTTAATGAGCTTCGCGCGGTACCTAGGAAATTTTCTATGGAAGCCCTTGACCCAACAAAGGCCATTCTTGTAAGAATTGATTCAATTGATGAAGAATTTAATAAAATAGCAAAAACATTAGAAATATATCATGGAATTAGAGAAGAGCTAGAAGAGCCATTTACAGTTATACCATGGGCCTTCGACTTTAAAGAAGAGGCCGACCGCGTAAGAAAATTTAAATCTGCATTAAAATCTTTATTGCAAAGAGCCTCAGATGGAAGTGCAGTTTTGCCAAACACCGAGCCAGAGCATTTATCTGTAAACGAATTAGAAGATTGGGCCAGATACCCAGAATTATGGAATAAACCTGGAAATCTTATTGAAATTGGTGTGACTAAAAAGACTGCGAATTACTCAGGAGCATACGAAGTCGCCTATGTAAGAGAATATGCTCCTGAAATCACTTTTAGAAAAGGTTTAAATACTGTGTCTGGAATAGTGGGCGCCCGTTTGTTGGGCCCGGTCAAAGATCATAGAATTATTGGAGGCGGCTTTAGCCCAAGCTTAAGGAAAGATTATGCATCTTTTCAAAAAGAACCGGGAGTTAGACACCCAAGAACTGTTGCGTTAATTTCAGGAATGCACGGAAGCAATGGGTTTAACGAGGGGATTAAAACTAAATTTAATTTAAACCCTCAACTTGGAACTCCCAATTTAAATATATTTAAATTCATTAGTGATATGGTATACCCTTTGACTGCAGAACAGGGAGGCCCTTCAAAGACAAGTACCACACATGGTGATGAAGTAGCATATCAAAAAGCAACAGATGCATTTTTGCAAAAACACGGTGGTTCTATAGCTAGCTCGGCCCAAAGATCATTGGCTGGTGCAAGATCAAATAACCCTTCTTGGGCTGAGCGATATGATTATTATTCTGGCCATGCGATTGTAGACATGACGGATAATTTTTTTGCGAGCCTACCAGAAAAAGTAGATAGACTTAGAATTAGCGAGGGTGCTCCGTATGGTCTTGATGTAATATTCAATGAGGTGTTGAATCAAGCAGATGTTAGAAGATTAGTATTAGAAATAATAAAGTGCGCATTAGATCCTGATGAATGGTTGGAACTTTTATGTAGATATGCAATGAAAGAGTTGGGAGTCGATACGTGGTTTGAAGCCATGGCGACAGATGGTACATTCGACAAATTACGATCCGCTGCGGAGGTCTCAAGTCAAGTTACTGATTCGTTTAATACAATTGAAGCTCAAAAACGAATAAACCAAGGACATTATAATGAACTTAATGACGAACGAGAGAAATATAACAGCCAAATTTTAAGTCTTGTGAATCGAAGAGAAGAACTTAACACAGAGCTGAGCATCACTGATAACCTTCTTGTGCAAAATGATTTACAACAAAAGTTAAAAGTTATTAATTATGATATTGAATCCGCCATGGGCCGAAGACAGCAAGTGGAAATGGATTCAATGATAACATATTCCAATCAAAGTGCGGGATCATGGATACCGTTACCTATAGGCGGCAGTCCAACAGCTGCAGCCGCAGCAGGAGTAACGGATGCAATAATGAGCTTAGAAGATCCAAATCTTATGAAAGAGATTTGTGCAAATATAATAAGCTATAGCATAAAAGCAGTAGAAGCACTCATAGCTTTATATAAATCAATAGCAGCGCTTTTTGAATATGATCCTGATGCTCCAGTTTTTAATTTTAAACAACCAAATATGCCTAAAATGCAGACTGATAATATTGGGATGTATATTGTGGAACTTCTCCGCGCCGCCCTAGCGCAAGCTTTACACACTGTAGTACTTTTTTTCGTTAAGAAGATATTGACGACCTTGCTAGATGCATGTAATCTGATGTGGGACGCGCTGTACGGCTTGTTTGAAGACCCGGAAGATGACAATAAAGTAAATAAAATTCCTGGCCAAGCAAGGTTTGATGATCTATTGGCTCAAACTCCAACTAAAGCCGCGCGCGATTTAGCAATGAAGTTGGTTACTTTTATTGACGTCACAGATCCAGACGTGGTAAGTGATCTTCTTGGTTTGATGGAAGATTTAGAATTGTTATTATCACAAATAGAATTATGCTCCTTAACTAAAGGCCAAGCTTCAATAAAGGTGCTGAAAATTGTTAAAAACTTAATAAAAATAAGATATAACAAATTTTATTTAAGTTTAAAAGGCAATTCTGAATCCCTCTCTTTTGCAAAAATTACAGACTTTTTTAAAGAATTTGAGCCACTGATCAAAGCCGGATATTGTGAAGAAATCCAACAACCTGGACCGCAACTTCAACTTTATCAAGAGTGTCCTCCATATGTTCGCACAGTGTGTGGTGATTTGTTGATAGGGCACTGCACAAATGACCAAATTGATAATATATGCAAAAGAGCAAAAGCAGAAAGATTAGAAAAGCTTATGGAGTTGATTGATATTGGTTGGAATCCGGAATATACAGCAATAGACAACCCAAGAGATTGTAATAGTCCGAATGCAATTCCTCATGATGTATATCCGACCAACGCAATAAATGCAAAATTGATGGAACAAAATTTTAGACCGATTGTTGGAGCATTTAGAGGAGAAGTCTTTAGTTTTTCAAACAAGTTACTCACTGGAGAGGCCAATGTGGTTGCTAAACTTTCCAAAGGCGCAATTGAAAAAGCTAGCAAGCTTTACTCATCAGATAACGAGGTAAAGATCGGCAGAAATGCGGATGGCACAATATCTGGGTCGCTTCCATCTGAGTTTAAAAAAATAACAAAGATACTCCCAGTTATTAAAGACAGTTTAAATAATCCAATGGGATGGTATCCAAACACGAACAACTCCAACATAATGAGCGATTTTTATGTTGGGCTAGCTTCTGGTACACAAGAAATACATTATTACATAACTGATAATAACAATTATCCGCAGGCTATAGAGCTGTGGTATGCAAATTATTTAGGTAAATTCAAACAAAGCGAAAACAAATGGATTCCATTCAAACAAAGCGAAAACAAATGGATTACATATCCAATAAAAAGCGGTAAAGTTGTATTTCTTCCCGTTGCCAGAATGGAATCTTTTTTGAATTTGTGGGGTCCAACTGCAGTTTTTGTTAAAGATGGGGTTTTGAATGTAAAAGAGCTTATAGATCCCAAGGAAGCAACCACACATACTATTTTAAACCCGAATCCACCGTTAACATCTGAAGCGTGGGGTGATTTTACGTTTTATACTTCTCCGTTAGCTGAAAAATTCTATGAAGAAATAAACAAAGCATGGCCAGAAGCTCCAGATGGAAGTGGATATCCATCTTCGTTGGTTGATTCTAAAAAAGGATTAAAATTTGTTTTTAATACTTTAACACGAGACATCGGAAACCATATTTTTAATAAAATACGCAGTTCAGATATTTTTCAAACGAAGGGAATAGAAAATCTTACAATATTTTTTCGTAATTTCTTTCCAGTAGAGGCATTTTCAGCAGATGAAAGTTGTAATATAATAGAAGCAACTTTATTAAAAGTAGGAAAAATAAAGGAATATGTAAAAGAAAGAGATAAAAGTTTAACTTGCAAAGCCCTACCAGACTTAAATGAAGAAACTCCAAATTTAGCCAGAGCACAAGCTGAAGGCACTATTTTGATTTTAGCAAAAATTTGTGCTTTTGAGACTGTTCTCCGCTTATTGCCAATTTCATCATCTATCAAAATAAAGGAAATGCTTAGTTCTGAACCTATTGTGAATGTTATAATAGAAAATTTGTTGTATGAATTAGCCATGTTAGATTATGACCAAACGCACAATACTTTATCAGAAGCTGATGCCCGAACTGAGCAACAGATGAAACCGGCGGCATTTGGAGGAAAAAATAGGAATAGGCCTGACTCCGGATTTCTTGACATGTCTCCTTTGGGTAACTTCAGATATGGAGAAGAACCACCAACCCCAGCTGTACCTGGAAGAGAATTTAAACCAAAATTTCCGGCACACGTTGTATATTATGCAAATAGAATAATGTATGCCAGAGCAATGAAAAACATAAAAGAGGGGAAAATTTTAATTGATCCGATCACTGAAGAAAATATATATGGACAAGACGTTATCGACAAGTACAACTTCGCGCCATTTGAAGGAAAATATATCAACAGTCCTGATTATTTGCCATTTAGCAATCCATATGGTTTAGATGGGTTAGCTTTTCTGATAAAAGAACAAATGGTACCAATGGGTGATTTTATCGAAAGAGAGTTTGAGCCTTTATTTGCAGATATGGGAATAAAACGTTTTGAACAATTTGTTTTGGAGTTGTTTTTTCACAAAGAAGCATATAAACACAACATAGACAAGGATCCGTTCGGGGATACATCTCCACATGCTATTCCATTCGACTTGATGCCGCGTGCTAACAAAATAGAAAAAAATGATAAATTGACAATGTGGGTGGAAGAAAAGTTTTATACCTCACTGGTAAACGACGGTTTAAGTGATTTTACCACAGACTCGGGCCTTGAAAGAGGTGGTTTTTTATTAGAGCCATATATTCGAGTTAAACAAAATAAAAAAATTAAGCCAGAAGACATTGCGTTTAATGTAGTAGATGAAACAAAAATAAAAGAAACATTAGCGGCAGAGGCCTATAAAAATGTGATACAGTCAGATCCAGCCAAAAGCGAATATGTTAAAGAACAATGTGGCGTACCTGAGTTCGTGGGCCTTCCGAACCCGAATTGGCCGGAATGTGCACACATTGCACTACAGCAGGAGGCTCAAAAGGCTTATGATGAAGTAATAAGTGCTGATATCTCTGAATTAATTATTTCGGCTGATGATTCTACGGAATTAAATCCTCTTTTTGGAGATCTTAGCGCACCGAGAGGCGCTTATATTAACATAAATCAATGGACGAGTAACATGGCTGGGAAGAGTGAATTCAATGATCCGCTTAAGTTACATCTTAATCCTACAATAGCTAGCGACCCTCATACCAATTGGTTTGATCCATGGATGTATGGTTTAAGATTAGTTTATGTTGCACCAATACCGGGGCCCCATGGTAAAAATATCATCCAATCAGACAATGAGGTTCTGTCGATGGAAAACATAAATGAAGATGTTTTGAAAGGGTTTAAACAATTTGAGGCAATTGCAGAAGATATAAATGACCCATGGGGTATAGAGAGCAAAAAAGCTTATATTTTAACAGAGGCTCCAGGCCCGGGCGGCTCTCCTACAGGCGCGCCCATTTTCACCGTGCCTTTAATAGAAATTGAAATTCCAGTTGGAAGTCTCATGTCTGACGAAAAAGAATTTGCCAAATCATTAGTAATAGAAGAAGCAGAACAACAAGGCATTGATCCTGAAATTGCTGGTAATGATTTTATGGAAAAAATTAATTCTGTTGTACCTTTGGGGTATTTCACTTACCAAGCCGAAGAAGACGATTATCCTGTTGAACAGCTTTTATGTGCCATGACTGAAACTGCGCAGTTTAAAAGATTATTTGGGGATATAAATAAAAAGCTTTTGGTGGATGAGGAAGGTGGCGAAATACACCCAACATTTCCACTAGAAAACTATAAGACTTTACTTGGCTTGCATGTGTTAGTGAAAACGTTTCGTTTAAATGAATACAAAGAGTCAAATTTTGGACTTTTTAAAAGCACTAAAGCACAATTAAGAAATGTGTTTTATTCTAACACATTAGCTCATGATCATACAAAAGGCGCCTCTAGTGGCCCAACTGCAATGACACAAGCCGCTGCAGCACAGTTGAATGAGGAGGAATTAAATTTTCTTAATTTGATGCTTGGCAATCCTCCTAATCTTGCTTTAATCTTTGCTATGACCCCAATTGCTATTTTGAAAGGCTTGGTGACACTCATTGATCCAAAATGGGCTGATTTTCCATGGACAGTGCCCGGGCTAATTATGTTTCTTCTTAATATGGAGTTTGGAGATGACATGTCTAGCTGGATTAAAGATGAAGAACAAAAGAAGCCAAAAGCAATAGATTGCCCAGAAACCGGAATACAGAGAAGTGCTGCGTTATATACTGATGAAGAATTAGAGTTTGTAGAAATGATGAAGTCTTTTGGTGTGCCTGAAGGGGATAGAGATTATATTCTCAATGTCGGCTATCACGCAATACACCCTGATCATATTATAGAAGAGTCTGGCAACGGACCTGGTGCAGCACCCGGCCCCTTCGAAAGTTTTAAAGATACACCATTGTTTAATGTTTTGGTGGGAGAAAATGGAGGTGCTTGGAAATCTAGAACAGACGATGAATTAACAAAGTTGCAAATTATTTTTAATAATTTAAGAGAATATTATGATGCGTATGTAGAAGTTAATACTATGTTTTTTAGTCATTTTAAAAATTATTATAAGCACTCACGAGCGCTTTTTGTAGATCCTGTTTATTATGAGGACGAAGAAGGTGGAGGATATTGGAATGCAAAAAGTGGATTTGAAGAAATATTATTTATTTCTTGTAGTGAAATAGACAGTCCTAGATATGATAAAGAAAGAGCCATGGCAGAAACGGTGTGTGAAAATCAATATAATTATAATTTAGCAATAAAGCCACTTTCTGCGTTTGATGAGCTTTTTAATACAATATTGAAACAAATAGATTTATCTTATACACCATATGGTGATAAATCCTTGATAACTCCATTAGAAATGTTTAAGCGCGCCTGGCTCTCCCAGAACGATGCCGACGACCGCGTTCCATTATTAAGCAGTGTTAAAGCTTATGGTTATGGAGAATTAATTTCTGATTTTGAAGAAATAACTGAACAAAAGATTACTGAATTATTGGAAGAAGCGGGATCGGAAGGCGATGCAACGCCGGCGCCCGCTTTTCTTTCCGGTCCAGCTTTAGCAGAAAAAATAGCAGATGTCTTAATGATTCTTGTTTGGAACAATGATAAGTTATTTGAACTTGAAAATCATAACAAAGGTATTGCAATGTCCGGCTTCGCTCGTTACCATTGGCATAACAGGCCTGATCATCTGGTTGATTTCAATACTATTAATGGTCAAGATTTAAGAGGGTTTTGGAAAACTAAAGATCTTTTAACAACGTTGATGACATCACAGAATTCGTGGCATGGTATGTTGGGGGATTGGAGAAAAGATCATCCCGACGTCATCGGCGCCGACCCGGCTCTGTACCAGCCCCACTGGGTATTTCCCGAGGTGGATCCGCTGTTCGATCTTAAGTGGCTTAACGGTAATCATAATGATTTTCATTTGCTTTATGGGTCGTTCCCAAACAATGCAGACTCTAAATATAATGTTCCGGCGCACGCTGGGAATGGAAATTTTTCTTATGCAGAATCCGTAGTTGGGTATCATGTTGATGCATTGGCAAAAGATCCGGGCGACGATCTGGAGGGGAATTGGATGAACACTATGGTGACTGATCAGGACGCGCACAACCACCTCGATCTCGCTAGACAAAGTATCGCCAAAGCGAAAGCAGCAGAAAAAGAGGCGCAGGAATACATTAACAACGCGGATCCGGCAGCGCAGGCTTATGCAGCTGAATTCCTCGCAGAAGCCGCTGGTCACTATGCAGATTCAGCGGCAGAGAAAGCGGCAGCAAAACTCATATTTCAAGGTTATCTCGATCAATTTGAAACTTTTGATATGAAAAACCCAGATGATTATTCTAAAATAGGTCAATATTGGGTAGATTCATGGGCAAATCCATATGCTATAAAAAAACGAGTTGATTGGAACACTGATGAAGTGAATATGGCCAAAGACTATCCCGAGCCCGCGAATGAGTGGCAATTTATAGATTTAAGAATGAAATCCAAGTTTGCGGAGGGTATATATAAGAAGGGCTTAGTTCTTGACCATATCGCATGGTATTATCCAACTCTTGCTTCTGTAATCGCTGAATTATTGTATAAAGTACATAACATCACGCTACAAACACCGTGTATCAGAGTATCTGAAACACCTTCTACGTCTGTTGAGGGGGAATGGGAAGTGGTCATAAATATTATAACCCCAACACCCATGCCCAGTACATTTAATGTAAATAAAAAAGCGATTGTAGATGATTTAAATAGTGGTAGATTTGTATTCTAGTGATATTTAATAGGCGAGGTATAATTTTATGGCATCTGGACTATCCCCAAAACTACCAGTACAAACTGATCTAAATGATGGATATGCTTTAAATAAAACATATGCAGAGATGGTAACTCAAAATTTAAAAATGCTCATATTAACTGCGCCGGGTGAAAGGATTATGGATCCGGAGTTTGGTGTGGGTATTAGAAACTATCTTTTTGAGCCAAACTATTCTATTACACATGAAGAAATTGATCTTAGAATTAAAAGACAAGTAACTAAATATATGCCGTTTTTAGATGTAAGGACAACCATATTTGATCCCGATGAACTTCAAGGTGGAAATCCAAATTTGTTAAAAGTTCGAATTGAATATCTTATTAAACCTCTGCAGATCTTTGATGTCGTGGAAATCTTGTTCGAAGATACTATTTAATGTTAAAAGGATCCACAAAACATGTCTGAAAAACAAATATCGGTTAAATATAGCAGCAGAGATTTTAATTCAATAAAAAAAGATTTAGTTAATTACGCAAAAACATATTATCCGGAAAGTTTTAAAGATTACAACAAATCATCATTTGGCGCATTAATGCTCGACACAGTTGCATATGTTGGTGATATTCTATCATTCTATTTAGATTATCAAGTAAATGAGTCTTTTTTAGATACAGCGATTGAAGTCAATAACGTAATAAGACTTGGAAAACAATTGGGTTATAAATATGAAACTGCAGCATCTTCTTATGGCGCCGTCGAATTATATATTTTAATACCATCCAATACAAATGGCATTGGTGTCGATTCAGATTATATACCTGTTTTAAAAAGAGGGAGCACTTTTAAATCTTCCACCGGCGGCCTTTATACTTTGTTAGAAAATGTAGATTTTTCTGATGAAAAAAACGATATCATTGCAGCTAAATTTGATAATGATTCTTCGCTTACAACTCATTATGCAATTAAAGCTTTTGGAACTGTTGTTTCTGGCCAATTGGAATCAGAAGTTATAGAAATTGGTGATCCGTCGCCCTTTAGGGCAGTTACTTTAGGGCCGTCTAATCTTGCAGAAATTGTTTCTGTAGTTGATGGGAGTGGAAAAACTTGGTATGAAGTTGATGAGCTATCTCAGGACACAATTTATGTTCCTATTAGAAATACTAACTCTGATAAAGTTGATGTACCTTTTATTTTGAAAGCGGTTGCAATACCTAGACGATTTACAGTAGTAAAAGAACCCGGTAGAACGATATTACAATTTGGCTATGGTTCGGAAGATCAGCTAACACCGGAAGTTGAGGCAGTTCAAGATCCTAGTTCTGTTATTTTAAAAATACACGGAAGAGACTACATCACAGATGAAACATTTGATCCGACCAATTTATTATCAACAGATAAATTAGGAGTTAGCCCTTCTAATACGACATTAACTGTGAAATATAGAATCAACACCACATCGGGTGTTAACGCTGCGGCAAATTCAATTACTAAAAAAGGTTCAACAAAATTAGAATTTCCTTCCATTTTGGATAATGCGATTTTAGTTGGATCTAAAATATCAGATGTTATATCATCTTTAGCGGTGAATAACGAGGAGCCGATTTTGGGAGATATTACGTCACCTAGCGTAACACAAATTAAACAAAGGATTAAAAGCACTTTCTCTGCTCAGGGCCGTGCTGTTACTTTGGATGATTATGTTAATTTGATATATCGTATGCCTTCACAATTTGGGGCAATTAAAAAATGTCATATTGTTCGGGATGTAGACTCTTTTAAAAGAAATCTTAATTTATATATCTTATCAGAGAATGCAGATAGGAATTTAACAAAAGCAAACGACACACTTAAAAGAAATCTTAAAACTTGGCTCAATCGTTACAAAATGATTAATGACACAATTGATATATTAGATGCTGAAGTTGTTAATATTGGTATAGAGTTTGAACTTGTAAGTTATTCTGCCTCAAACAAATTTGATGTTTTGGAAAGAGCAGCACGTGTGTTAAAAAATGAAATTAGTAAAAAAGTATTTTCAATTGGAGAACCTTTTTTCATAACAGATGTTTATACAACATTGAATAGAGTACGAGGTGTAGCGGACACTACAAATGTAAAAATAGTTCAAAAAGATGGAAGTCAATATTCACAGATTGGATTTGATATAGATTTTTTCACTTCTCCGGATGGCAGATATATTGCAATTCCTCAAAATGCAACATATGAAGTAAAATTCCCAGAAATAGACATTAAAGGAACTATTAAATAATGGCCATTAAAAGATATATAGCCAACGCAGATACAACAATCACGAATGCATTCAAAGCAGATTTAACGACGCGTGGAACAGGTTCAAATATGGGCCTTTCTGATAGTCTTGAAGTTTTTTCCATTTATGGCCAAACAACTAGTGGCTCTAATGCTACAAAAACTGCTGAATTGTCAAGAATCTTGGTCAATTTTCCAGCTTCAGACATTGCCACAGACAGAACCAACAAAGATATTCCTGCTTCCGGAAGTGTTAGTTTTTATTTAAGAATGTTCAATGCAGAACATCCATTTACAGTACCAGTTAATTTTACATTATCTGCATCTGCTATAACTGCAGATTGGGAAGAGGGACATGGCCTGGATATGGAAGGTTATAGGGACCTAACAGATGATGGCATTGGTGCAAATTGGATGAACTCGGCGGATGGGACAACCTGGACAAGACCAGGGGGTGATTACGGTTATGATATCGATTCTTCATTTCAACAGACTTTTGAAAACGGCATAGAAGATTTAGAGATGGACATTACGCCATTGGTAGAACAATGGATTAATTCAGCTGGAAATGTTTTTGCAGATAAATCGTCTGCTCGTTATGGAATAGGGTTATTTTTAACAGGAACTCAGGAAGCATATTGGACTGGGGCAGAAACAAATGGCAGGTTATCTAATCCTACAGGATCAACCAAATCGTATTATACTAAAAAATTCTATGCAAGAGGTTCAGAATACTTTTTTAAGCGTCCAATAATTGAAGCCCGTTGGGATTCTTCTAAAAAAGACAATAGAGGCAATTTCTATTTAAGCAGTTCATTAGCTACAGCTGCGGATAATTTAAATACGCTCTACTTGTATAATTATATGCGAGGTCAATTAACTAATATTCCAAACCTAGAAGGGCCTGGATCAGAAAGCGATGTTACTAAAACAAAATTAGATGTTAGAATATATCCCACTCTTGGGGAATATGCAAGAACTTTACCAGTTGGAGGTGGAGTAACAGAAGATTCTGATCATACGTACATAACCGCTTCTTATGTCGATACTGGAATTTATAGCGCCTCTTTTGCATACACAGGCTCTGAAACTACAATTTATGATGTATGGTCTACAGGGAGCAGCACTGTTACGATTTTCCACACAGGCTCAGCTATAACTGTTAAAAGCTTCAACTCTTACAACATGAACCCAAACGATACATATGTTACCTCTATCCCAAATCTCAGGTCGACTTATTCCAACGAAGAGACGGCTAGATTTAGATTGTTTACTAGAAAAAAAGATTGGAGTCCGACCATTTACACAAAAGCAACGGCAGAAGCTCAAACTGAAATTGTCGAAGACACATATTATAAAGTTTATAGAATATATGACGATTTAACCGTTGTTGATTATGGGACTGGAAGTCTAAACCACACAAGAACATCATATGATATTAGTGGAAGTTATTTCGATCTTGATATGTCTATGTTTAGGGCTGATTATATGTATGGGATTAAGCTTATTTATTATTTAAATGGAAAATACACAGAACAACCAAAAGTTTTTAAATTTAGGGTTGAAAAAGATTTAACAGATATAGAGTAAATTTATGGATACAAAGAAATATTTTGATGACCCACAGACTATAGTAACATCAACAGATATCGAATCTTTAGCTAAAGAAGTTGAATCTTATAAGTATATGGAAGCATATGTTGATGAGAAGGAAAGATTCACTCCTCGAATTGATTTTACTAGCGCTTCTAATTTTGCGTTTTTTGGTTCTGCAGAGCAATACTATGATGATGCAATTAAAAGAATCTACCAATCATATCCATATGACGGTTCTCTCTTTGAAAGAACTACGTGGCTTCTTTCCTCTTCTTATTTAGATAATCATATCTTCGAACAAGAATATCCTAGAACAAATGGTTTTATTCGGTTAACTTCTCGCGATGATCTAACCCCATGGGATGGAACAAATTCAAATGATTATGTTAGTGCTTCCAATACAGAATATATTTTATTTCGAGGTGGACCACACCCAAGTGTAAGAAGCAAAGGCAAAGAAGTAACAGACACTGCTGGAACTTATAAAAGCGGATATTCAAACGTTTTCGATCAATCAGAAAATAGAGAATCTAATCTAAAAATTGATGGCAACGATGGTAACACTGTTGAATTTTGGATGAAAAAGGCCGACACCCCAACCACAAGAGAAGTAATATTTGATACACATACGGCAAATGCTGCCATTTCTGAGGTTGGTTATGGTCGTTTAAGAGTCGAGCTTGAAAAAGACCTTGATAAGTTTAGAGTTACATATATGTCGGGCGCTGTATCAGACACCGTTGACCTAAGAGCCGGTTATGTAACAGCTTCTATTGGACAAGGATTAAGTTTTGATGATAAATGGCATCATTATGCATTTACTTTTAAAAATGAAAAACCAGGAAAATCTATACTATTTGATGGAACAGATGATCATATTGTTGTCGGGCAACCGGCCAATTTAAATTTTGACCCAGATGATGATTCTTTTACTCTTTCAGCCTGGATAAAAACTAGCGCAACCACCGGTGGAAATATAATGGGTATTGGAGATAGCGGCGTTGCTGGTGGAGCCCAATATAGACTCTTTGTTGCAAATGGTAGCTTGAAGTTAACTGGATGGGTTGGTGGATCTAGTGATGCTTCTTTATCCGACGATGCTATAAATGATGGCGCTTGGCATCACGTTGTTCTTGTTAGTAATGCTACTACAGACGTACATACACTGTATGTTGATGGTATTATACAATCTGATACTGGAACGTGTGGTAGTACAACTAAGCCTGGAATAGATTTTCTTATTGCCGCCCGAAGAAATAGCAACAATACAAATACTAGCTTTTATTTTGATGGTTCTATAGATGAAGCAACTGTTTGGAAAACAAACTTGAGTGCAACAGAAGTTACTGAGCTTTATAACGAGGGTCAATATTTTGACCCCACTACGCACTCTGAAGCGGCAAATCTTGTTTCTTGGTGGGATATGGGTGAAACAACTTCTGATATAAATGCCCCATCTCCAAACTATAAAATTTTAGATCGCGTCGGAAAAAACAATGGTCAAATGACCGGCTTTGCTGGCACATATGGAACTTCAAAAGAAACTAATTTTGGTGGCCATCTTAAAACAAAATTTTATCTTGATGGCTATTGCAATGATTCATTTAGGTTGGGAAATATTGTTGATTATGTTAGCGGAGGAATGTTAGCAACTATTGGAGCTTTAGCAACTACTTTGTCTGGCAACAGTACACCACAATTAGGTTGGGCGCCATTTTCAGGCGCCTTAGATGAGTTTAGATTTTGGAAAACAGAAAGAAGCGCACAGCAGATTGGACGACATTGGTTTACACAAGTTGGAGGCGGCGCAAATACTGATGATGCAAATACGCACTTGGGCGTTTATTACAAATTCAATGAAGGCACAACAGGTATTTCTTCTTTAGATTCAACTGTTTTAGATTATTCAGGTCGTATAAACAATGGAACTTGGACAGGCTACACTTCCGGACATAGAGAAACAGGATCAGCAATAGTTTTAAGCAATTTAACAACGGCTTCGTTTGAATATAAAGATCCTATTTTATATAAAAGCCATCCGGATGTTAATAGCTATTACATTTCTTCTTTAGAAAAAGGAAGATACCACGATTTAAGTAATAATTCTTCTATTTATCATTCTTTGCCGGCTTGGATTATTGATGAAGATGGCGAGAATGGATATGTATTAAAAAAATTAGTACAAATAATGGCCAGTTATTTTGATACTTTACAGCTGCAGATACAAGCATTGCCTTCACTGCAAAATGTGTCTTATCCCAGCGGAAGTCAGAAAGCATATCCTTTTATGAGACAGGCTTTAGAATCAAAAGGTTTTGTCACTTCAGAATTGTTTGCAGATGCTAGCATATTAGAACAATTTTTAAACCAAACCGACAAAGAGCTTTTTGAAGAAAAGCTTTATACTATTAAAAATCAAATATATCAGAACATTTATAATTCTTTGTCTCACATATATAAAACAAAAGGAACAGACAAGTCTTTTAGAAACTTAATCAGATGCTTTGGTATTGATGATGAAGTATTAAAATTAAATTTGTATGGCAATCAAGCTGATTATCTTCTTGAAGAAAATTACTCTTCGACGACTGTTAAGAAAAATTGTGTAGATTTTAACCATCCTGATAGATATGCCGGCACGGTTTATCAATTCACATCCAGCGCAAATGCTAATTCGGTATCTTGTATTTCTGGTTCCGCCAATGCTGCGATGCCATTCACAATGGAAACAGAAGTGATTTTTCCTGAAAAGCGCTCATTGGAAGAGGACAGTCAATATAAATACACAAATCTTTCAGCATCTCTTTTTGGAATGCACAGAGCAAAACAGACTAGTCACTTTGTCGATGCAGAAGACGCAAAAGGTTTAACGTGGCATAGCCTCGACAATGCGAATTTTCAAGTTTATGCATGTCGAAAAACATTACAAGAAAATACCATTTATGCAAATGGGTATACCAACAAAGACGCTTTTTTCCGGTTAACAAGTTCGGTGCAGGCTTTTGCTTTAGAATTAACAAGTAGTGTATTTGCCAATGTTTATGATAACGAAAAATGGAATTTTGCAGTTCGTGTTAAACCAAGAAAACATCCACTAGCCAGTTACGTAACTGGTGCTTTAACACCGGATGTTGATAATCCCTATTTAGTTGAGTTTTATGGTGTTAATAGTGATTTAGATGTTGTAAGTAAAGAATTTTTATTAACTGGAACGTTATCAAAAAAACAAGGAGAAAACTTCCTTTCCAGCTCTAAACGAGTTTATGCTGGAGCACACAGGCAAGACTTTATTGGCTCTACATTGACCGAAACTGACATAAAGGTTTCTTCTTTAAGATGTTGGTTGGATTATCTAGATAATAAAACAATTCAGGTCCACGCTAGAGATCCTGAAAATGTTGGTAGATTACACCCATATCAAAGTGCTTATTTGTTTGAAGTAGTAACAGGCTCTACTAGCACATTCCCCTATGTCCCTCAAATGGAAACTCTTGTTTTAAATTGGGATTTTACAGGGGTTACTGGATCAAGCCCCGCTAGTAGTGATGTATATTATGGTACCAATCCTAAAAATGCAAATTTCCTTGTTGAAGATATGTCCTCTGGATCTATTGCTCATACAATTACCTCTAGTTATGGTTGGGTGAGCGAAGTTGCCAATCTCCAACACACCGGCAAAGGGGATTTCTTTTTACCATCTAATAAAAAAGTTATAAGTAAAGAATATATTTATTCAGCGAGACAAAACCTGCCAGAAAATTTACACTCTTCAGATACAATCAACATTGTAACTACAGATGATGATATCTTTACAAGACAAACAATGCCAGTTACACATTTTTTTGCAATTGAAAAAAGCATGTATCAATCAATATCTAAAGAAATTCTAAAATTCTTTGCGACGGTTGTTGATTTTAATAATTTAATTGGCGAGCCGGTAGAAAGATATAGGCAAGATTATAAGGCTATGTCCAAGCTAAGGCAATTGTTTTTTGAGAGAAGAACAGAAGATACAGGAGAAATTGTAAATCCAGATTTTGAAAAATATATTGATTATTATAGATGGATTGATCAATCGATATCGAAGATGATACAACAGATTATTCCTGCATCAGCGCGCTTTTCAGAAAATATCAGAAACATGATTGAAAGCCATGTACTAGAGAGAAATAAGTATTGGTCAAAATTGCCAATTGTTGAAGAAAAAATTAAACACTCTAAAGAGTTGTTAGAAGTGTCTCCTATGGGTTCGGCAGGCGGATCCCCGAATCCTCAAACCGTTGGTGGCACGATTTTTAACAACATTCCAGACCCTCCTGGAAATCCAGTGGTTGCATCGCCAGATTTGGAAGAGAGATTAAAAAGAATTGCGCCTGCTCAAATGAGCATAAGACTTTCACACAACCAAAACCATGAAACTGAAAATGAAGCTAAAAATACACTAACTTGGACAAGGACAAGAAGGGCGGATTCAACTATTTCGAGCGGAGAGGAAGACACCGATGATGCGAGGCAAAGAATATTTGATGTAATAGTTAATACGCGCCAAAGAGAGAACCGAGTTCCTTATAAATTATTATCACATATAACCAAACCAATACATGGTGGTATAAACAACCCAGTCAATAAAAAACCAGACTTATTTAGAGCTTTAATAAACGATGTTGATGGTCCTGAGAAAATGGGCTTAGAAATAACCACAGAAAAAGTTCAAGATAGTGATATAATTAAAGAATATAGAGATCTTTTTGCCCCTGAAGTTAAAAAAAGAGAATATTTAACCACATCTAGAGAAAAAAGCAGAGGTAGCACTGCTGACACTGGAGAATCGGATTATTTTGGAGATGGGTATACTAAATGGTTTGCACCATTTAGCATTATCAGTTCATCCGTTACAACTGGATATGATTCTATAATTTCTAGTGACTTTAGCGGAGGAATAGATTTTGCTAATTTACACCAAGATATATATGCTCCACACTATGAGGTACCAATGCAAGGTCCGCTTACTGAAAGATGGGTTGGTGGATATCCATATCGACACGTTTGGAGCCAATTTGGCCCAAATCACACTTTAGACACTGTAACAAACAGAGTAGAAGGTTGGGCATTGGTTTTTAAAGAAGACGCAGATGGTAAATACGCAGCAATCGCTTCTCCAATTTCTGCCTCTATTCACAACCCACGTTCAATGATGTGGCGCGGCCCAAAACGACCTGTTAATATTGAAAATATTAGAATGACAACCGGTTCTGGCGGCCATACAGATCCAGCAAACACCACCAAATTAGGTAATTATAGATTTGACTATAATATTATTTCGACGACAGGAAGAAAGATCAATAATCGTTATTTTGTTAAGAATGAAGGTATAAACATTGATTGGCAAGATTCTCAAAAACCAGATTCGTGGTCTTTGCCAATATATGGAGTTCCTCATTTTACAGCAATAGATCGATCAGTAGAAGGTTCAAATAAATTTGTTTTTGTTAATAGGTTTAATGCTCCCG
>Ga0208299_1000489_pt1 | contig 36498 bp, 60 predicted proteins | sample 15_taG_FD_184089 | JGI IMG/M metagenome (GOLD analysis project Ga0208299, IMG submission 184089) | Marine viral communities from the Subarctic Pacific Ocean - 15_ETSP_OMZ_AT15312 metaG (SPAdes) (version 2) | ecosystem: Environmental > Aquatic > Marine > Oceanic | place: Pacific Ocean | collected... | reverse complement strand
CAACTCAAAGACACGGTGCTGCATCTGCTCGCGGCGAGTGGTGGCACCGATCAGACGAATTACGGGAACGATTGCACGCTTGAAAACGGCATGGCCGCCGCAAGCGGAACTCAGGGCCTGGAATTCGTTTTTGATGGGGTCGGTGATTACATCGACACGCCAGACGATAGCACGTCAACGGGAGGTGGGGTGTTTAGTTTTGACGACAGTGATAACTTCGCATTGTCGCTATGGTATAAAGGGACAGACACGGAGGCAAACGGTGACCAGGGGAAAACGCTACTAGGCCGCGACCATGCTGACCTGTACGCCAACCTCACCTTGAGGTCGGGGTATGTTGAATTTATGCACTACGACAGCGCGTGGCTGCATAATATAAAATCCACAACGCTAGTCGCGGACGGCACATGGCATCATATCGTGTACGTTAATCACTCAGACGCTACTGGTGATCTGTACATTGACGGAGTAGCGGAGATCGCAGGGCAATCATCAGCGTTTAGCAATACCGCTCGACGATACGTTATTAACGGAATCATGACGGGCTACAATGGAAAATACACATCCGGTTCCCTCAAAGACATCCGCGTAATCTCCCGTGCAATCACCGTCACCGAAATTCGCGAATTGTACAACGCCGTCAACCGCCCTACGCTCGACAATGAGGTGCTGAAACTCCAGCCAGCGACAGGATTGGTGGATCAGTCGGCAGCGGGGCAGGCGAATTCAAGTTACAACGGAGACGCGGGTGTCGTTGGTCGCGATTATAGATTTGACGGCACTGGCGACACGATCACCACGCCATCTATCGCACTCTCGGGTGATCGGTCTGTGAGTTTCTGGGTGTACTGGACTACAACAATTAACGACGTGGTGATTGGTGGAGCAACAGTCAACGACTACTACCCATACATCGACGGTTCCGCTCGCGTCTGGTTGAACGATTCAGGCACTGCAACTAAGTGGACATCCACAGGGATATCAAATCAAAACGAGTGGTATCACGTTGCGATCACAGGCGACGGAACGACAGCCACACTCTACGTCAATGGTGTATCAAAAGGCACAATCACAGACGCTTCTCCTACGATTACCACGATTGCAGGCTGGGGGGGCGGCTCGACGTTTCAGCTTGGCGGGAGGATGCGTGATGTCAGGATTGCCAGCAGCGTGTGGACCGCAGCCGAAGTGCTCCAACTGTACGAAGGCGTGCCCGGCTGGGAACCATCCGTAGCCCCGCGACAAATTCCCGGCACTGTCCTGCATCTGGAAGCCGCGACAGGCGAACGCGACCAGAGCTATTACCAGCAGGCGTGTGAATTCGTGGGGTCGAATGTGGCTGAGGATTCCACGCCGACTGAGTTCGTGTTTGATGGGGCTACGGATTACATTCAAGTGGATGACTCGCCGCCGCTGCGGCTGACTGGAGATTCATGGTCGGTGACTCTCTGGTGCAAGCCAGTAGGCTTGAAGGACCACGGCAACCTACTTTGGAAATACAATCCGCCAGCCACGGAAGGGTGGGGAGTCATTACTTTCGCGGACGGGCATTGGGGGTTTCAGTACCATGACGTGACATTTAAGGAAATCGATACTGCCGCTGGGGTGCTGGTGGACGGCACCTGGCATCACCTCGCAATAACCTACGACGGAACAAATATCCGCACATACAACAGCGGGTCGCTGACTGCTACCACAGCGTCAGGTAATATCACATCGTCAACGGAGATTCTGGGCATAGGTGCCGACGACAACATCAGTCGTTGGTTCGATGGGCATATTCGCGACATCCGAATTCTCAACACCGCCCTCTCCGCAGATTCAGTCGCTCTGCTCTATAACAAAGGCGTTCCGAACTACCGACCGCCGGGGCTGCTCGGCGGCGAGCAGTTGGCGTTGATGATGAGTCGCCACGAAGTCGGGGTGCTCGATGGGACGGTGCTTCAGCTCGATGGCAGCACTGAATATGCGGACCAGTCTGGGCTGGGGAATGACGCGACCGCACAGGGTGACGCGACAATCACAGACGGCAAGTTTGTGTTTGATGGAACGGGGGACTATCTCGATTGCGGTGACATCCCCGAGATAAATTCCGCGTCAGCGCTCACCGTCGCTGTCTCGATGAATCAAAACATCATTGACCAAATTGATTACCTGTGGGCGAAAGTGGTAGACAATTCAACCCGCGTTTATTTGGTGACGTGGAATGATGGGTACATGTATTTCGCCATTGACGCAACCTGGGGGCGATTTGATTACTCCACCGCCATCAGCGCGGGTGCGTGGCATCATGTCGTCGCGGTGTTCGACGGTAGCGGGGCAGCCAACGCTGACCGCATGAAAATATATGTGGACGGCGTGAACCAGACACTCACGTTTACCGGCACGATTCCCGCCACGCTGTCGGACCTCTCAGGCGATCAATTGCAGTTCGGGGTGTACGATACAACCACGCATCCATACGCGGGCAAGATGGACGACATGCGAGTGTTGTCCCGCGCCCTTTCCGCCGCAGAAATCACCACCCTTTACAACAACACGATTCAGGACGAATCAGCAAACGGAAACCACGCCACGCTGACGAACGGGGCGTATGTTGGGGAGAGTGATGAGATAATAGTCGACGGAACAAGCTACGCCGAGTCGTCAGCGAGTATTGACGGGATGGCTAACCTGACATTATCGATGTGGTTTAAGACCAGGGTGGCAGGTGCGGCGGCATCGGTTCGGCTCATGGGGAAACTCGACTCAACGGACGTATCCTATTACATATCAATGACTTCTTCGTCGGGCAACATTGTGTTCACCGTGGGGAATTCTGCTGGCACACAGGAATACGCACGATCAGAGGGGAGCGTAGACTTAGCAGACCAGCAGTGGCATCACGTAGGTGGCGTGTATGACGGGGCGGAGTTGCTGTTGTATATCGACGGGGTTATCAGCCAGCAGGGATACGGTGACGCATTAACGGGGACGGTCAAGGCATCATCCGTACCGACGCGGTTCGGTGGCGGCGTGGCCTACTTTAGCGGTTTCGACGGCTCCATCCGCGACGCCAGAATATTCGACCGTGCCCTATCAGCAGCCGAAGTCGCAGCCCTCGCATCCGAATATGAATTCGAGGTGCCGAACACACGCGGTTCGGTTCTGGGAATCGTCCCGAGCTATTTCGATACCGAAGCAGACGTGACGGCGATTGATTGGTCGGGGAACGGCAATGCGGGCGTGATGACGAATGGGCCGACTTATACGGCAGACGTTGACGAGGGTGGGACGCGGGCGATTGATTTTGATGGGACGGATGACCACTTAGCGTTGACAGGCTCCGCGACTGTTCGGCCCAGCGTTATCACAGTTTCGGCGTGGGTGAATCTGGAGGGCACCAACGGCCGCCGCCGCCAGGGGATCATACATTCCTTCGGTAACACAACACCAGCCAGCGAGGATTGGTCTCTTTCTGTTCTGAGCGATGGGACAATATCATTCAGCGCAGCGGGTAGCCCTGCAAGCTTCAAAGAGACCGCAGCCAGCGCTGTAACAATGGACACATGGACGCAAATTACAGCAACATCAGACGGGACAACGCTCACGGCGTACGCCAATGGGGTTTTGGTTGCATCGCCTAATACCGTTGCGGTAGGCTCGGGGTGGAACGCTGACACAGTTATCGGGCGTCTATACGCGGGACTAAATTACTATGTCGGCGGAAAAATCGATGACGTCTACATTTTCCCTCGCGTCCTAAACCTCGACGAGATCAAAGCACTGGCGTCAACACGAAATTACTTCAACTGTCCGGTAGCTGAAGCCAATCTGTTTGGAGACGCTATCAAGATATGGATGGGGCTTACTCACTGATTTCACAGAATTCCCTGCGGGATACTTGCCCCACAGGGTACACTTTAATCAGCCGAGAGCCTCCGGTAATCGGGCATTTCACCTGACACGTTCCACGCCGACTTCACTGTTTCCCAAGGGAAAAAGACACATGGCCAGTTCCGAGATCCGCTACGCAGAACCTAAGCTGAACAAGCTCGTCCTCGTCAACAACTCCATCAAGCAGGGTGTCCCTGTTACGGCACCCGACGGTCGCCGCGGAGTGCGACCCGTTATCGTCGATCCCGGTATGGCCGTGACCTTCGAGAACTACGTTGGCGACCGACCGGTGGGTACGCTCTCGTACCAGTTCAGTGACAACGACTTCCTCGACAAGGAAGAGACCCAGCCGAATCCGCTTCGACTGGATGCCGTTAAGGTTGCCGCCGGCGTCGACTTCGTTCAGGCGTATGCCGATGCCCTCGACACCATGACAAACGTCTTTCCTGTCCTCGCAGATCCGGATCCGACCGAAGCGGCTGTCGGCCCGAAGGTCTGGCTGAACCTGGACTCGTGGTCGGCCACGCTTGGCACCGGCGACCGAAGCATGGAAGCCACTATTGGTTTCTATTCGCATCCGGATTGCAAGCCCGATCAGGTGACTCACTACGAAGTCCTGTGGTTCGGCGACGCAGGTTCTCGTGCCGCCCGGCAACGCAACGTCGACAACATGGTCCGGAACAAAGCCACAGCTCAGGCTGTCGTTGATGGCGACGATCCTCGTCTGGCTGAGATGGACGAAGACGGCGTAGCTGCCGCTCAGGACCAAGCCACTGAACAGATCATCCAGCTGAACGCAGAGATCGCTCGACTGGAAGCCCAGCACACTGGAGTGATGGAAGACCTTCTGGCCATTCCAGCTATACAGTCTGCTAGTATCGCGTTGATGCAGGGCGTCGCCGCAACGCTGATTGCGAACGATGCAACCTGGACAGACGTGGACGCCGCCCTGGTGGTCGCATCTTTCTCTGCCTCACTGGCGGGAATCCTGTCAGCGTAGTCCGACGAGTTCTTCAGCGTAGAGTAGGTTATTATCATGGCGACGCAGACGCTGTTCATCAACTCGTATTCCGGCCTGACAGGAACTCTTACAATTAAGACGTTCGCTCCGGGCTCGGATGCGGTTGTGGACTCTGCGATTGCGTCGCCGGGGACGAACAATCCGTCGCAGTACTCCGCTTCGTTCACTGACCTGCCAGCTCTCCGATACCTGCAGGTCCTGTACAGCGACTCCGACCCGGTCGCCAGCTCTTACATAAACGTCCTGGCTGTCACGGACAGCTACTTCCCCGAGTCGGTGCAGGATACGCCCACCAGCGTGCCCACAGGAGCCCGTACGGTCACTGTCACTGTATCCGATGGCGTCAATCCACTGGAGAACGCGACTGTCCGATTCACGGAGGGTGCCAACACCTACACGGTCACTACCGACGTCACCGGTGTGGGAACTATCAATCTGGACGATGCGACGTACGTCGTGGCTGTCACGAAGGCGAGCTACGCCTATCCCGGAACGACCCTACTGGTCGACGGGGACGAGACCCCCACGTACACCATGAGTGCCATCTCTGTCACCCTACCAGTGGATCCCAACCAGTCGACCGGTACGATACGGTGTTATGACGAAGAAGGTTCCGTGGAAATGGGGGCTACGGTCTCTGTCCAGATTCAGAACGGCCCTGGGACCGCAGGGCTCGCGTACGACTCCGCTGTGTGGACTGAGACGTCCGACATCAACGGAGACGCATCTTTTGTCGGACTGGTGCAGGGGGCCGTCTACAGGGCATACAGGGGCACTGAGACGAACGAGACGCAGTACTTCGAGTTTCAGGTTCCGGTCGGCAGGAGTTCGTTCCTGATCACTGAACTCGTCGGGGCATAACATGTCCACCGGGAAACACACACACACCAAAAGATCCTACACCTCCGCCATGTCCCCGAGACTACAGAGAGCGTAAGGCTGACGCCATGACTATACTCATATCTCGCCGGTTCCTCCCCGTCGCCGGCACAGTAGTGATGGCCGCTGCATCCTGGATGATTCACCTGACGAATGCCTTGGGCGACGTGCAGAACACGCAGGCTCGTGGTGAATATCTGTTCGAGTCACACGACGAACTCAGAGAAGACGTCCGGCAGCAGACCAAGGACATATCTGAGATTCACCGCATGCTGGCTCGCATCGAGGCCATGCTGAAGTGACTCCACTCCGCAAGACCTTCTGGTATGCGACAGGCGTAGGCTTCTGGTTACTCGGTCTGGGACTCACTCTCGACATGGGAGTGTTCTTCTTCGACGAGCACGCAACGTGGACCGCTCGGCTGCAGGAGTACTTTCACGGCTCTCCTGTAGCAGTGCGGTCCTTTCTCGTTGGTCAGTTCTTCGGCATGCTGCTGGTGCATGTTACTCGGTGGGGGAAGACGCCGGATCAGACTACTCGTCGATAGACTCCAGCAAAGCACGCAATCCACTTACGTTGTCCAGGATAGTGCCCATTATCGTGGAATAGGGGTGGAGAGAGACAGACCCCGTGCTCTCGAACCACTTCGCAATCCTCGTCCGCGGATCGGAGGCTTCCAGTTGCTTCCTCAACGGCAGCAGACAAGAAGTCCCGTGGCGATCGGCCTTCAGCACTTCCACTAATGAGGCGGACTGCTCGGCCGTCAGTTCCAAGGTCGTCGCTGCATTTTCCTGTTGCGTGGCAACGGGTGTCACGTCGCTGTGGACGTAGTTCGGGTGGCGAGAGTCACTGAGAGGGATGTGAGCCACTATGTCAAACCGGTCTTCTTCCCTGTCACCGTCCGAGCACTCATCCGGAGCGTAGACTAAACCACGGTCGTCCAGAGTGCTGATGAAACCGTTGGTTTCCACTGAGTAGGGATAGGTGTGGGTGTTCACAGACCGGTTGTTGTACTGCTCCAGTTTAGCCACTTGACCGTTTCTCAATTCGTAGTGTTCACCGACGATCATTTCCAACTGTGCCATTGCCATTTCCTTTTGTAGACTCCGCCGTCCCGCCCACCAACTGAGGCAGACGAGAGTAATGGCGGATAAAGACCAAATCAAATTTAACAGCTCACGAGTCATCGTTGGACAGGTTTCGGTTTCACGTAGTTAGGATTGTCATGTCGGATCACCTTAGATCCGCAATCCTTGCATTTGTCGTCGTTCGGTCTGTACAGGTGAATTCGTTTGCACCCCCTACACCTGTACTGGAATTCGTACCAATGGGGTGACACACATCTACTGGGCAAAGGACACCTCCGCTTCGGTCACAAAGCCGAACGCTCGTGCCGTCTGCAGGAAAGCGATCTCCGCTCGGGCAGCTGGCATCGGTTTCACTTGGACGTCGAGTCGTTCCAGTTTCTTGTGTGGCATGGCCAGGTCTTCCTGCTTCGATCCCGCTTTCACGTCGAGGTACTCGGCCACGGCCAACCTGTGATCCAGGGATTTCATCTCACCTTGCAGCGAGTGTCCCTCGGGATTGTATCCGAGGTACTTCGCGTAGATAGTCCCCTGCACGTGCTCCTCCAGTTTCATGTAGTCTGGCAGCAGATGCTTCACGCCGAAGCTAATGTCGCTCAGGTACGCTTCACTGGAGTCGTGCAGCAGGCACATCTTCGCCAGCGGTGAATGGTATCCAGCTTCACTCGCGGCGTACCTGGCGAGCATGTAGCAGTGCTGTGCCACTGAGTAATGAACTCCCAGGTGACCACACCACCGGCACGTCAGTGACAGGGACTTGGCTATGTCTCGGATGGAGACGTCAGCCGCTTTGAAGTTGGCCATGTCAAGCTGTCGGCCGGAGTAAGTGATCACGTGGGATTCCTTGGGTAAGAGTAGTGATTTCGATCAGGCTCAGGACTACAACGCCCCAGAGCAAAAATATCCCAAGGGCCAGTGCTCCAGCCCAAATAGCGACGACCGTAGAAGTGAGGCCGTCAAGTTCTTCGCCGTTGCACGGCGGTTCGTCAGTCTTGAATATCACAGTCGATCACCCCCCTCCGCGAAGCCTGCTGCTCCAAGACGTCAGCAATCCGTTCCGTCGATTTGTTTATGCAAGCCGCAATGGCGTTGCGTTCTTCCATCAGGTCGAGAGCACCGTCGTCGCTGGGTTTATTCCCGCCTGTCGCTATGGCCCAGGAAGCTACGGCGAGGAACACCCCACAAGCCGCCCCTGAACCAAAGGCCAGTCCTTCCAGTATTGTCTGCCACATGATGTTGCCTCCTGTCAGGCAACCGTTTCCGGTTGCCTTGGTTGTGTGAAGTAAAAAAGTCATGGGCCGAGGATCGCGGTCTTTGGCCCCGTATCGGGTTCTCCCTGCCGCTGGCGAGTTCACATTGGTTATTCTCTCCCTGCTGATTACTGTTTCCCCGCACACACGGGCCTTGCATCGGTTTTGATTGCGTCTCTGCTACTGTGACGGAGTGAGGTCAGGAGTCCTTACAACTTTCTTCACTCTTCACCCAACATCCTCCTCTTGGTATTTCGTTTCCAGCTCCACTTTCCTGTCGTGCCCCTGCCCGCCCAGGACCAGTGACGGATTGCTCCTGCTCCCGTGCTCCTCGACCAGATCACCGGCGACCAGTGGTTTGAGCATCGCATTCAGTTTCTGTGCAGTCAAGCCCATGTCCTCTTTGATGTCCTTCTTGTTGCGGGGTTTGTCAAAGGGGATCAAACGCAACAGCTTCAACTCGGCCTCCTCGGCTTCCTGCAGCTCTCGTTCTTCAGTGGCAGCCTTCTCCGCCAGTTCCAGTGCATGAGGATCAGCCAGTGACGCCTGCCACTTGACACCACTCACTCGCGTACCAGTAAACGCTTCCAGAATCTTTAAACCCTGGTGACCAGCGCTGCCTCCCCAGGAGAACCAGATATCGTGCTTGCCGTTCATTTCGTATTGCTTCCGACGTTTCAACAGCAGGAACTGACGGCCGAACTCGGCTACGCCAGACATGCTCAGGTCCTCCAGCTCCGGACTCTCGCTGTATGTCTTGCCCTGTTTGCGAAAATGGTGACAAAGGATCACCGTAATTCCGTTAGCCAACAGCTGAGTGGAAATCAATTCCAGCTGTTCGCCCATCGCATAGACGTTCGACGCATTGTCGCCGCACCGAAGGGCTCGGTACAGCGGGTCAATCACGACGATCTTGATGTCCTTCTCACGCAGGTCTTCGATCAGATCGGCGACCTGCATCGCATCATCCAGCTTCGGTAGGTCGAACGACACGTGCAGGTTGGACGCGACTGTCGCTGGTACGTTGGGTGTCCCCAGTACAGCGGGCTCGGTGTCCGTAGCTTCAGTTCCGGCTTTCGCCCAGCCGTACTTCGCACCCAACAGCACAACCAGGTTCTCCTGAATGGTTGCCTCGCCGGACTCGCCGGAGATCACCATGACTCTCCGTGGAGTCTCGACTTCGAACTCGCCGAGAAACTTGGTGTCTTTGACGGCCTCGCCCATGGCATCGTACTCTGTCCCCGCGGCAAGAGACACCATCATGTCGAGCATGACGGTTGTCTTCAGCGTCTTGCTCGCTCCTCCTATTATCATGGGCTCGCCTTCCACGAGCATGTCCTTGATAAGGTAATTGCGAGTCACATCAGTGGCAAGCAGATCCGACAGCGACTTACTGCGGGTCAGGTAGGCAGCCTCACGGTAGCCATCTTCCGTGGCCATCCGACGCAGCGATCCCAGTGACACAATCCGGCCGGAGCGTTCACGAGAAAACGAGTCCCACTTGTCAGTGCAGGTTAGACTCGAATAGCTGGGATCCTGACTGCTCCACGTGTCCCACAACTGGAACAGAGCAGGGTCTTCGCTGACTGAGTGCAACGCCATTCCGACGGTGAGCCATGACGTGTAGTCGGACGCCCGGTGAGGCTTCAGGCAGCTCAGGTACTCACGTGCCTTCAGGAGGTCAGGAGTGTTGTCTACGCCGTCCGGTTTGACTATCTCGTGGATTGGGTCGGAAATCATGCACTGCAGGCCGTAGAGCGATTCTCGCTGACCTGTGATGACCGAGTGTTCCCGACCAATAATATCGCCAGTGAGAGTGAAGTACCGATTGGTCTCCCCGCCGGCGTACATTTCTACGCCACGCTCGTGACTGACATGCTGCAGACTTGGACTCAGGTGGCCAAAGCACAGCGACTTCAGTCCTTCGCCCGACGGACTGATCTCCGTGTAGGTCTTGCACATCTCCAGGTACATCTCTGCGTCACTGGAGAAGCTGCCGTCCACAGGATTGCGTGCGTTGTCCAGGTCGACGCCGACAATAGTGTCTGGCAGGACCAGGCCGATGCCGTCGAACTTCCCTGACTCGTATGCAGCCAAGGCCTCCTGAAAGGTCGTCCAGGTTTCCGAGTTGTTCGAGGATGCCATCGCTCCGTTCGTCTGTCGTGGGGGCTTGTTCCACTTATTCCCTTTCAAGGTCCACCTCCAGACTACCCAACGTGGTTGCACCTGCAGTGCTTGTGGGATGTTCTCGGGATGGACGGGTGGCCGAGCTGGCCGGACGTGTGGATTGGACTTGACGGAGGTCTGCGGAGCCATTGGTCGCTTTCTAAAGCAAGGGGGGAAAAGAGTAATCTGGTCTATGAGTAGGAGGCTGCCCTCCTCTCGGCCGAGTCCTCCACTTTAGCAGAGGCTCGGTGTCTACCACCAACTGTAGTCGGATCAAATTGGTTACTGTGTAAACTCGCGTGTTCGATAGGCGTAAGCCGGGCTGTCCGCAGGACGAATTGGTATTCGTCCAACACCTCCGTCCGGTAGAAAGGGTCGGCAGTCGAGGCTGCGTCGAAGCCTTCGGGTGCGGAGGACGCCGGAACGGAGCGGCGGGATCGTTCTGCTCGCCCTCTGGCCAGGGCTCGCAGCCCGACTGTGTAAGCGTAGGTGGAGAACTCCCCTCGGTCAGGATCGTACCTGCGAGACTCCTGGTGCAGGGCCAGGCATACGTCGGCGAATTCCTCGCTGTCTCTCACTGGTCGAGGAACGTGATCGCGAGTGATAGCGTGAGCCAGTTTCATGAGTTCGTGTGGTGTGGGTAGCTGGCTCATTCGTCGCTCTCCATGAGAATAGAGTGGAGGTACGAGCGAAGATGCGGTGGGACCGGACAAGTGGCAGCCCTGCGTCCGTGTTGTTCTCGTGGTTTCTGGTTCGCTTGATCTCTGCCCCTCTTGCCGTGCCAGGTGTCGGCCTCCCGGTTGTCATGCCAGACGGCTTTGTCGGCTTTGTCCTGCGGATGGAACAGCGGCAGGTTCATCGCGGCTCGCTCGGCCATCATCGCGACTTTTTCTTCGCTGCCCTTAATAGCTTGAGTCGGGCCGGTGGGATCCAGGTCCAGGCGGATCCTCTCTCTCGGGGCCATGGCTCGCTTCCTCGCACCGGCCTCCTCTTTCATGAGGGCAATGAGGTCGGCGTCTTTCACTGGGTCGAAGTCTGAATAGTACAAAGGTCTCTCCTGTTAAAGCTTTGTGTCTCCACATGGTCGCAGAACTGACGCAACCTGTCCAGGTCACCTTACCGCTTCTTGACCCTTTTCTTCGGGTTTGTCCGGATTCGCTGCTGATACTCGTCTCTCAGGTAGTCGAGCATACCCTTCTCTCCAGCGGCCTTGTCCGCCAGTCTCGCTGCAATGGACTGTTCAACGGTGGATTTGACCAATAGGTGGTGAACTGTCACTCCTGAGGTCACTCCGGGCCTGTAGATGCGTCCGTTGAACTGCTGGTAGACTTCGGGCAGATCGGTCAGTCCGTACCAGATGATATCGCGGCCAGGACCGTACTGCAGGTTGACTCCATGACTGACTCCCTGCGGCTGGCAGAGCAGGACGTCCAGCTTGCCTGCGTTCCAGTTCTTCACGGCGATTGCAGCGTCCTTCGACTTCGTCTGGCCGTTGATAGATTCCACGAGTAGCTTGTCCTGCAGGCGAGCCATGATGGCATCGTGCTCCCATTGGTACTGATACGCCACGAGGGCTGGAGCCTGCAGTGCCTCCAGCGTTTCCATCAACAGATCCAGCTTCGCGTCGTGAACTCGAGCAGCCTCTCGGGTAGGGAGTTCCCCTAGCGTGTCACTAGGGGTGGTCTTGTAGACGGCCCCTCCGGTGAACTGCTTACACGCCATGTACCTGACGCCAGCATTGACTGGTGTGATACTCTCGGTGTCGGAGAGCTCAAGCCACATCTCGTCTTCCAGTTGTTTGTACATACTTCGGACGGTCGGCGTCAGGTCTACTTCGATATTGTTGAAGACCAGTTGCGGCATGTCAATCTCGTCGGCCGTGTCCAGTCGAATGATATGGGGTGCGATCTCTTCGTTCACCTTCTCGTCTGCGTCGATGAACGGCGTCCATACGTATCCCTTGAATCCACCTTGATATCCGAAGCGAGACTTGAACCGAGTGACGGACTTGCCGAAGGTGTCCCCCTTGTCGAGCAGGAACATCTGACTGAACAGATCGAGGACGGAGTTAGGTCGAGGCGTAGCTGTCAGGATCAGGCTGCGTTTGAACCGTGGCAGGATCTTGCGGAGTGCCTTCGACCGCTGCGATCCCCACGTCTTGTACGCGGTGGATTCATCTACGATCAGGAAGTCGTATGGCAGTCGTTTCAACTTCGCTGGAGTGTTGAATTCTTTGGCCAGCCAGACGACACTGTCGGTCGTGCTGATGCAAACGTCGGCCCGTTCCATGAGGTACTCTTTGCGTTTCGCCGGTGTCTTGCCGGAGAGATTGGTGTAGCTCACGTGCTGGTAGTCGACCCATCGATCAATCTCGTCCGGCCAAGTGAGTTCGCACACTCGTGGAGGAGCCAGGACCAGGGCACGCTTGACGACGTTCGTCGCTTCGAGGTGTTTGAATATCTCGATGGCCATGATAGTCTTACCGAGACCGAGGCCGACAAAAAGCCCTTGACCAAAAAAACCGCCGGAGGTCATCCGGCGTACGGCTTCGTCAATCAAGGAGTCCTGATAGTGTCTGAGTTCAAGTTGCTTCACGTCACAGTCTTTCCAGTATCCAGAAGGCTCCGCCTACGATAGCTAGGAGGGCAGCGACGTTCAGAAAAAAGTAGATGAGCCTACGTTCCACTAACGGTACGCGGGGCATGTTTACTCCTATCTGGTCTAATGGATCCATCTGCCACTCCCTCCACGGTGTAATCGAAGCTCTCCGTGTGCGTCCCGAACGCTGCACTGGATCCTCTTCCATTGAGAGTGATCTCCCCGCTCTCGGCTCGGGCGACGAGTTTGACGAGGCTATCCAGTACCACTTCGTGGTTGGATTGCACCCTGCGGAGTATCAGGCTCCTCGTCCAGAACTCCCCCGTGCCTCCAGTTGCATTGCCTTCAGGTTTGGCTTGCATTTCGCATTCGCAGTGGAAGAACCACTCACCCTCTTCTGCGTTCCGGTACTCACCCGTGAACTCGAAACCTTTAGGCGGACGCATGGTCACTGAAAAGGTTTGCTCGGGTTGTTGGTCTTCAGTTTCTAACTCTACTTCGAGGCTACGCACCTCTACAGGTTCTTCAGCAGGCACTGGCACTGCCTCCAGTATCCAGCGTTTGGGTTTGTCTGGAGAATAGCATCCGATGAACTCAGTCACCCCGCGACCGTAAATAGTTATGAAGTGCTCGTCATCGGTTGGCTTCCGAAACACTGGCGGCGTCTGATGCTGCCATTGTTTGGCGTAGTCTTCCGGGACTTCGGGAATAACGAACTTGTGATCGAAGCCTTCTTTGTTGTCGTATATCTCATAAGCCGTCGAAGACCTCACTGCTACGCATGAAACACCACAGTCGTATATCTCCTCGCCTTTACTGTTTATCCCCACGAACATGCGGACGACCTGATACCCAGGCCAATACCACCACGATCCTGGCTTTCGTTGTTCTTCACTCATCGCTCGTCTCCCTTATCCATTCGTTCACTCGTGTCACCAGTTGGTCTCCAGCGTCACACAGTACGCCGTCGTTGGTCAGTTCGCAGAAATGCGGACACATGTCTGCGTCGAGGTAGCGACGGCTGTCAAGTTCAAAAGAGCAGCCTCTGCGTCGCAGTCGTACAAGTAAAAAATTCTCCTGTCCGACGGCAGCCAACAGTGGGTTCATTTCCGACAGGAAGCCACCGTCACTAAACCAGTGGATGCGGCCGGGAACGAGAGACTGAGCAGCCTTCTTCCCGAACCACTCGTCGCCGTAGTGGGGCTTGACCACTCGCTCGGAAGTGAAGATCAGTGCCTCTCGTGGAGTGCTACCCAGCTCGGGCTGGTACTCGTCCTTCTGGTCACGGTCATTCGCGACTGCGATCAGCCATTCGAGGTCGACGCAGTACAACATCGCCGTGACGACGTACAGCGACTCTTTGAACCGGCGAACAACAGAAGCGTGACCGTACTGACTGTGATCCGCGGCACTGCAGTAGCTGGCCAGGACGTCCTTGCCTGAGTTCGGCGGGCCGTTGAGAATGACGACTCGTGTGGGTAGCACTGTCACGCGGATAGCCTCTCGGCGAGGCGAGTGAGCAGATCCTCGTTACGCTCTTGTCCGAGGATCTGCCGAGCAAGCAGCTCGGCGATGAGGTCCAGGCGTTCGCACACATACAAGGTATCGACGGAAGAGTTAGCCGCCAGGCATGCGGTCTGGTAAGTCTTGCTCCCAGGGAGGGCCTGCTCTCCTGCGTCCATGATACCTTTGGCTGCGATCCGCATGTCGTCAGTTGAGGTCCTCACCTGTGGTTTGTCCAGCATCATTGTCTCTCCAGTAAAGTGTCTAAGAAGGCCATCGCGTCCTCGAATGAGAACGCGATGGCGTACGGGAATCCAAGGGCCTCTAACCGCAGTTTCCACAGGCGTTGCTGCGGTCGCAACGGTTTGCCCGGCCGCTTGAATTCAACGAATCCGACAATGCCTCCTGAATGCAGGAGTGTACGATCCGGGTAACCATCTCTTCCGTCGATTCGTAGCTTGAGGCATTCGACTCCGATGGACTCGCAGTGTCTGGCGAACTGTCGCTCGTAGATGTGTTCGAGCAGCATTCCTTTGCTTCCCCTTCTTCTTCTTCTTCTTCTGTGTCGTCAGTTCTGTCGAGCAGCCAGTCGCCGAGCTGCACCATCAAGTCCAGGACAGACTGTCGCTCAAGATGCACCTGTCGCATGATGGGAGGGCTGGAGTTCTTGTCCTGCTCGTCCTCCTCCAACAGTGTGGCAATCCTCACCGAGCGGCCCCCCTCTGAGGCGAGGACCCACAGGTGCTCGCCGGCGTCGAAGGGATTCGGTAGGTTTGTGCGGCAGGGCAGGACGAGCAGTCCATCTTCCGGCGAGTTCTCTACCTCCAGATCCACGGTGGCGTCACTACTGGTCTCCTCCTCCACCGCTGCCTCCGGCGTCACTTCGCCCAGCCGCACGTTCAGGAAGTCTCGCAGCCAGGTGCCGCCGTTCGAGGTGCAGTTTACAATCAAGTCTTCCATGTCTCTCTCCTACTTTCGATACCGTGTCGCCACGTACCCCTCACCACTGATTGGCAGACCGGTCGCCCACGCAGGCACCTGTAACATAATCCGCTCGAACTCGCTGTAACCCGCTCCGTGATCTCCGATGGAATCGGGGACCAGTGCCACGAGTTCGTCATGTACGTATCCTATGAGGCCTGCCTTCGCGTCGTCAACCGCAGTACCGAAGAAATCCCTCTCGACTCGCAAAACAGCTTCAGCCAGTGCTTCGCGAGCGACTGCCTGCGTCACGTTCTCGGACAGGGTCCCCGGCCACGTGCTGTGGTGTCGGTTGGTTTTGCCGTCGTGTATCTTGCACCATTTCTTCGAGCCGCCTTTGGACACCTGCTCGTGGTACAATTGGTAGCAGTACTTAGGGTGATACTCGCCGGTGGTGTATCGGTCGGCCGACACCTCTTCAAAAAACGCCCGGTCACAGTCGCGAGCCTTCCACGTGTTCTCGTCTACGTCCAGAGGTGGGATGCCCCACTCGACGACTTCGTCTTCGGTCGGTTTGAAGTGCAGCTTCACGCTTGTCCACGACCACACGGCCTTCTCTTCTTTCACTACCGGATTCCAGTAGTGCAGCTTACGTCCGGTCGGCAGTTTGATCTGCAGACTCTTGCCGTCATACTGCGTCGTCAAGTGACCGACGATATGATCGTCACCCGTCATGACGGATGACATGCACGCTCGGTACAGGTCGTACCAGAAGTCTTTGATGGCTGGGTTAGAATCGCGGTACGCCTTGATCGTGGCTCTCGCTTCCCCCATGGATATCGTGATACCCCATGGCGTCTGACATGTGTTCTTGAATCCACGAGGACCCTGGCCAAACTGAGCAGCCAGGACGGCCACCTTACCCATCGACCGCTGTTCTTTGGTGACGTCCGCTTTCTCGACGCCGTAGATACGAGAGGCAGTCAGGATGTACGGGTCTTCATTCTTGCGGAAGGCCTCAAGCAGGGGCTGTTCGCCAGCGAGCCAGGCCAGTACTCGGTTCTCGATGCCGGCGAAGTCACAGACGTACAGCTGATATCCTGGCGGAGCCTTGATGAACCCACGCAACGCACCCTTGCAGGCCGTGACCAGGTCACCGAACTCTTCCCGCAGACTGGCTGCCACTTCCCTGATGGGAATGTCCTGCATCAGCAAGCGGAAGAAAGTGACCTGCTGCGGTGTGCCTTCCACGAAAGCCAGGGGGCCGAACTTGTTTCCGTCACTGTCCTTCTCTGGAGCACCCCAGCCTTTGAAGAAGTTCTGCGGCTGGGCACCTCGGCCAGACCACCGGCCCGTGTGAGCACCGCTGTATTGAAACTGGTCTTTGATTGTCCCGTCGTCCGTGCATAACTGCTTCATCTTGAGCAGCTTCTTGAGGCTGGCCGCTCCGCCTTCCAGTCTGAGTTCTAACACCTTCCGTACGCTCTCAGGAAGGTCGTCACGCTCCAGTTGTTCCGGGATGGTAGACTTTGTCACGGACTCCATTTCGCAGTCGTTAGCGGTCAACCAGGCCTTCAGCTTGGGAAGCTGCGTAGCGGACGTGACCGCTCCCTCGGTGAGCTCTGCGAGTCGTTCGTCTGCGTCTTCTTTGACGAAGGCGGTGAGTTCGAGGGCTCGCTCGACGGCAGGCAAGTCGATGGGCAAGCCTCGTGAGTTAATTTCGCGGTCAACTGTGGCTAGTCTTCGCTCGCCTGCTGGCATATCTGGTATGGCCCGACCGAGGTCCACTTCTGACCTGACGTCAATTGCACAGTAACTGTCGAGGATCGAGAACTTCTCGGCGTCCGTGTGCCGTAAGTACCACGTGAGAGGTGGTCGGTCTTCAGTGTTCTTCGAGCCCCTCTTTCTCGCCGCAAGGTACAGAGTCTCCGAGCCCTTCGGCGAGACTCCATTCCTGGGTTTAGCGGTTTGCTGCATGACCTTCTTCCCGTCGGAGTCTTTGGTGACGACGCATCGCATAGCGTCACCGCAGTTCCCAAGGCCGAGAGGCAATCCCACAACAGCTGCCTGTTGCATGGTGCAGACAAACTGTTCGACTGGTATTCCGGCCAGACGCTCGTCCCTCTTGGCCATCCATGCGAGACAGTACCGCTCGAAGGACACGTTCCATCCAACAATCTCCTCACCCGAGAGGATAGCCTCGACAAGGTCATCCGGTGCTGTTGCAGTCCCTCCTGGGTTAAAATAGTCATCATGAAAGCCGATCCATTTCTTCAGGGTGGTCTCGCCGTCGAGCAGGTACAGCAACGTCGTGATTCGGAACGACGGGTGGCGGGAGTAGTTGTAGGAACCGACCTTCTTCAGGTCGATGCCAGAGGCAGTTTCGAAGTCGAGGTTCACGAGCGTCTCTCCAGAGGCTGTAAGTGTGCGTGTGTCTCTACTGCTGTAAGCCCACTCAGCTCGAATGAACTGAGTAGGCCACACAACAGTGGGGTGGAGAGATCCCCACAGGAGAGAACCAATTGAAGGACTACAGCAGACTGTCTACCGCACACTCTTCATCTATGTCCCGGCCGCACGCAGCAGCCAGATTTGCATCAGTCTCAGCGGATCCCCCGCCGATAGGCTCGCCGTCAGCGACGAACAGTAACTGGTTGAGGAACCAGCTGATGCCTTTGTTGCCGTCCACGTCAAACGTGAATGGACAGACGGCCGCGATGACCTGGCAGCCGTCGTAGAACAGGTCGCGAACCTCTTCCTCATCCAGGAGGATGGGTCCGCCTTTGTCCGGCGGCAACTTCTTGAACTTGATGGTGTTGACACCATCACGAGGCTTCGACCAGGGGCGAATGATACCCAGGCACTCGTTGTGCAGGTCATCGTCCGTCGAGGTTTGATCCGCACGGATGATGCCCGTCTTCTTCCCCTTCGCTTTCTTCGGCCACTCGGCCTCAATCAAGTCAGCACTGGCCTTCTCCAGGGCTGCCATCGACTTCAGACCTGCGTTGTCCAGGTCCGTACCGAACACCAGTTCCGCACGGAACTTTCCATTGTCGTCGACCTGTGTCAGGTGTGAATAACACAGGGTTGCTCTCGGCGTGATTACTTCAACGCCACGTCTACTACTAGCCATACTCAAGGTTTCCTATAAACCATGGGGTGCCCCAGGGGGGCTAGAAATGTCGCCCAGCACACTGCTGCGACGAAAGACTTCACTGCCGTCAGCTGGTACAGCCAGCGGCAGCTGCGAGAGCCGCATCAGTGTCGGCCTCGCTATCAAGATCGTCGCCGAAGCTGCCCAAGGGGACAACTCTGACTCCGGTTATTGGTCTCTCGACCAGATGTTCGAACACGTCCCGAGGTACGCCTGCCTTCTCCAGTTGAGCAGGAGACCGGAGTTTGCCGGACAACAGCAGTACGCTGACCGTACCCAAGTGAGGTCGACTGAGGGTCATCAGCTCCCCCGTGAACTCCTGCTTATTGGCGGACAGGGCAGCCTGATCCCAGCGGCGATTGCCGAACTTCGTCGTGCGTTTGAACCCCGGCACTTTGTTACCATTGGCCATCTCAGCTTCAGCCTGGCTCTTGACTGCGTCGATGTGCTTTCGCACGAGGAACTCCGTCTCCAGGACTCGAGCAACGTACGTGGGGTCGAACTGTGTCTCCATGGTGTATTCCTTGAGCATACCCTGCAGGGCAGGGCAGTTGGCTTTGCCACTGCAGAAGCGGCAGTTGTCTTCGGTGGGTTCGTACTTATCAATCAGTTCCAGGTGAACAGGGTGTCCGGCCTCCTGCCGTCTGTGGTTCTCACGGTACTCCTGGATGCAGATCATCAGGCAGTTGGCAAACTCATCGACCGTCTGATAATCGGGCGACCAGGAGCGAACGGGACCGTCTGGGTGAGGCTTACGTGTCTGGACTACGCATGCGTGGACGTCCTTCCGTCGTCCGAACTCATTCATGGCCAGTAGGATGTAACAGAGCAGCTGTGGATTGTCCTGGACCTCCACCGTCTGACCCATACCGAATTTGAAATCGAGTACCCAGAGGGCGTCCGCCGTGACGATCAGGCAATCCATCGTGCCCCCAAACTCTGGTACTCGTGAGTGAACGATCCTTCGTTCGAAAAACACCTCCGCTCCGGGATTCGCGTCCATGATTCTCCCTACCTCCTGCAGGAAGATGTTGGCATCCCTCACCATTTCGGCGTCCACCGTGACGCCACATATCTGAGTGCCGAGAAAAGTACTGGGCTGACTGCATGAGTAAACGTAGTCCGCCCCGCAGACGCCTTGATCCAGTTCGTATCGTGCTCGCCCGCACTGCTCTATCAACTGGTGAGCTGCATCCCCCTGTGTGGTGTAGGAGTTATCTCCGTCACCACCGGCAGCTGGTGGAACAAGAGGAGAAGGCCGGCAAGATAGCAGGGTCTTCGCTGACGATGGACTGATTATCGAGTGAACCACTTTTACTCATCCCCATCGAAAACAAAAAAACCCTCGGGGGGCCTCCTCCCCAGGAGACACCCCTTACCATCCACCCACAGCCAGCCTTCTCCGAGGCCGGGGAGGAAAGACACCCCCCGGCCCCTGTGCTCACTCCCCTACGGGAGTCTCTTCGACCGGCTCCTTCACCGGCGATTGAAATCCAATTTTCTGTGTGTCCTCGCCCTCGCCCTCTGCTTCGAGTTTGAGGGCCTCGAACCGCTCCCACTCCTCAAACATCCCGTGCGACTTCAGAAAGCGTTTGAGGGCCTTCTGGGGTATCCTGCGAGTGTAAGAGTCAGGCAGTGTGTAGCCGCCGAGTCGACCGGAGTCGAACCACTTGTTGACGGTCCGCGGGGCAACGCGACAGATGACGGCTGCGTCGGCAGGCGAGTAGAGGGCGTCGTCCTCGATGGAAATATTGTCGGCTCGGCTCATGGTATCTCTCGTGTTGGTTGTGATCGTCTACTTACATTGTTGTCAAAAAAGGTGAGGCGGATTGCGTCAACCTTACAAGAATTCCGGAATATCCGGAAAATAAGTCACCGCTCGTCTTCGACGTTGAGGTTGGTCATGATCAGTCGGGCAGCGTGAGCCAGTCGTTTGACGGACTCCTCCGACCCTGCGTCAGCGGCAACGGTGATGCCCTCCAGCAGGGCGTACACAGATTCCCACTGAGTCTCGTCGAGGCCAGCAGGCTTCGGCGTACCGTGGTTGACGTAGGTTGCCGGCGGTCGTTGGTCGAGCTGCTCGTTGATCTCTCGGTAGTTTGACACGATCAAGTCTCCTTCAAGGGTTGCGATCCACCTACGTACTTCGTGTCCACACTCACTACAGTGTAGATTTCCTTCCCAATCGTCGTGAACAGAAGTCTCAATATAGAGACCCTCTTCACACTCTTCACAGATTTTTTCTGTATTGTCTTCCATCACACCTGATCGAATAGGTTGTCGTAATAGTCAGCGTCGTAATCATCAGCGTCGTCGAAGTCATCAATCTCAACGTCGCCGTCTTCGCCGCCCATGTCATCCTGACCAAGGAACGCGGACATCTCATCCGTGTAGTCCTCGGGGAATGTGATATTCGTCCACCCAAGCTGAGTGCGGATGGTCGACTAAGTACTGCTCTTTGTCGAGGCTAGCCATTGACCTTCTCCACGGTGAACAGCCGGTCGTCTTCGACGTTGATCCACCGGCAGTGACCGGAGCCAACGTCACACGTGACCAGTAGCCACGGGCCAGGCTTCGGCGAAAACAGAACGGAATCTTTGATCCGTTCGACGACCATCAAATCGCCAAAGATTATCAAGACGTTTTTTGCGGGTCCGCCTTTTTTACGGGCGGTGAGTTTCACTGTATCACCGACTTCAATTGTCACTGGTCAGGCTCCTCTCGTGAGCGAACGTCAATACGCTGATGCAGCTGTGCCGACGCCAGGTTGTTATGCGTTTGACTCCTGTGGACAGTTCCGTCAGACGGACGTGGATGGGTCCTCGCATGCCGGTGTCCGACGTGGCTGTAACCACTGCCCCTCCCGTCAGGGAGGCTACCACGTCGCCTACGACGATGCGGTTGGCTGTCTGTTGTCTACGTTTCATTCTTCTCTCCTCACACTGATGCCGGCCCACGTGGCCGAGTCCTTACAAACATTGTAAGCTGCAGGTGACGGGGTTCTATCCCACGTTCCTGTCCCACGTTGCGAAACCAAGTTGGCAGGGGACAGCTAATTCCCCCGGTGAACACTTCCCTTCCCGTTTCGTAGCGGGTTTCCCTCCTATCACATTTGGAGTTCGTCGGGCACGCTTCTCACGTGGTTCTCAGTGCAGCCTTCCAGCTTCCGTCGCAGCGACTGTGCAGCCTGTTACACCACACCCGCATTTTCATTGTGGCAGAGAGTGATCCGACTCGAACGGACCTCAGAGGCACGGGCATGACACAGTCCTGACCTGGACCTTAGTCTTCCCGAGGGTCATCCCCCAGTACAAGGTAATGCAGACGTGAACTTCATCGAGGCCTATGGTCTGTCTCACGCCCACCTTCACTCCCATGTGTGCTCGTTACTCTGCTCTGCGGCGACCTCGACCTCGCGTCCATTTCCCCCCGACTGATCATGACCAACCGAGACCTACGGTTGCATTCGGGGTGACCTGCGGAGACCTGTCCACCGCAGAGCAGAGTAACACTCACACTCTCTATCTATCTACTCGACGGCCGTTGCCGCCGAGTCCTTACAACTTTCTACGCGGATTCTTTCATCCACCGTTTCTTCTGCGTCTGCCGTGTCCGACAGCGACGAGGACGGCTGTCGTGCGTCCCGCACCCCTGGTCTCGGGCCAGGTGACCCCTCTTCCGACTGGTCTCCCGGATGACGATGGTATCCCCGCTGTCGCGAGTCACCGTCAACTGCACGTGTCTGTTGGTTTTGCTCATGGCACTCTCTCCTCTCGACTACTGGTGAATTCGAACAAAAAAGCCCTCGGGGGCTACGACCCGTGTCGGAATCGAACCGACGGACATCGCCGTGAAAGGGCGATATTTCTGCCAACAGAAACTAACGGGCCTCAGGGTGGGCAGCAGTTTCCTCCTGCCCGAGTATGTGTGAACGCTGGGTTGCCCTGTCATCGAGTCTGACAGGATTTTTGTGTGTCGGCATCCTCCACGGGCCGTCGCTCGCGGAGTGTCTGGGCCACTCGATCCGGACTTAGATAATGCACCTGAGCTGCATGGTGTCTCTTCCTTCTGCGTCGAGCACCGGCGGGGATCAGCCGCCGATGGCGTTTCGACTGTGCCGTACGGTATCTATCGTGTGTTTAGAACTTGCCGGCGAGAACTCCGGCCTCATCGAATGCGTGGACTTCCCAAGCGTGGCTGTCGGTCCTCTTCCCCACGAGTTTCATTTCGTAGGTCCATGCGTCTTCTCCCTCGGCGATGCGAAGGGCCTTGACCACTTTTGCTGCACCCTCGAAAGTGTACAATCTCGCCGGTGTCAGGTCAATTCGCCTGTTCATCGTCATCTCTCCTCAGTTGTGGTTTACGTCTCTGCAGTAGTGACGGCCCTCGCCGCCACAACCTTACACAGTTTATCCCCGGTTTTCCAGCATTCCAAACACTCGATCAAAATACACACGGCCAGGGACCTTCGATGCCAGCTGATAATCAGCAGCATCGTCTTCCGTGATGATCACGTCCTGCACGTCGACCCCGTGGTCCGCGGCACGCATGGCAGCCTTGCTTCGGTTCCCGCCAGGGATGACCTTCAGGGCTCGCGAGCCGTCGTCCAGCCTGCAGGCCTGCACCGTAAGGGCGTAGACCCGATTCACGTACGGGTATACCCGTGGCTGGTAGCAAAAAGAGGTGCAGGATTTGGTCAGCAGTTTCATTTGTTCTCTCCTGCATCAGTGACGCAGCTCGTCGGTGGATCCTTACGCACTTTCTGGCTTAAAATTCAGGCTCGGTTGAATCCTCCATCCACTGTTCGGCCCGTTCCACGGTGTGATCGAAAGCCTCCCGCTGCAGCACCGTCCAGGGCTCCAACTTCAGCTTCTGCTCGATCTTCATTTTGCGGAGGGTCTCGGTCTGCTCGGCTCGCGTCAACTTGCGGAACCGCTTCATGAATTGCCTGCCAGTCATCCTTCTTCTCCTGTGGTTGGAGTTTAAACAAAAAAGCCCTCGGGGGTCACACGTCCCCAAGTTCACTCAGCCACTTGCTCTCTGATCTGCGCCATTTTGTATTCATGCAGCCAGCGAGCGTCAGCTATTTTCTGTGCCGCCACGGACTCTACGTCTAGACCGTCATTCGTTTCGCCGTAGTCATCTTTATCGATTCGATGCTGACGCTGATCATAGTCGCAGTATTCTTTTCTGCTCATCATTCTCGTCTCCAAAAGAGAGGGGCGAACCCCGCTGGGTTATGGTGGGTGTTTACTCAGCCACGTAAACACGTCGGCTGTCGACCTGGAAATGACCCTCAGCTGTCAGGCATGACTCTTCCACATACTCATCGCACACTTCTGACGTGATCAGGTCGCCGGTATCGCTGTCGTACAGACGCAGGTCGCCGGTATCGTTCAGCAGGCAAGCCACAGCCCGCCTCGCGGCTTCTACACACGTATGTGTTGATTCCCTACCGGCAGCGGCTAACTCGTTATTCAGTGTTCCAAGTGACGCCAAAGCCACGTCTACATAGTCAATCATCATTGTCAGGGTCTCCGGTTGGGGGTTAAACAAAAAAGCCCTCGGGGGGTCACACGTCCCCAAGGCTAGTGACCGTGGCTTCTGAATCTCCATAGATGTCCCCTACGAGTTCACCGTTGAATCTGACATAGCTGTGTTCGTTGTCTTCTGTGTCCGCATCAACGTCGTAACCCCGCATTTCCAGCTGACGGGCGAGGTCATAGTGGGACTCAGCTCCGTTGCCGGTCACGTCGTGCGCCGGGTTCGGGTCGATGACAGAGGCAATCGCCTCGCCCTTGGTGTCGAAAGCCTCCGAAATGGCTGCGTCGCCAAGGTGCTGCGTTGTAACACAATGCTCGGGCCACTGGACGACGAAGTATTTGCTGGCCACTCCGTCCAGTATGTCGCCTGCGTCACTGACCGCCATCGAAAAATCGTGGTCGTCAATCTGCTCAGAGGCAATTATCCGGTTGGCGAGTTCTTCGCCGCTGATTACCTGGGGTTTCTGGGGTTTGTGTTTCATGTCTGTCTCCTGTGGTTGGGGTTTTCGTCTCTCACATGGGTGACGGCCGTCGACTGAAGATCCTTACGCGGAATCCTCCATAAATTTCTCGGCTGCCACGACAGTGTTGTCAAAAACCTGCCGCTGCAGCACCGTCCAGGGCTCCAGCTTCAGCCGCTGCCCCATCTTCATTCGGACGATGGTCTCGGCCTGCTCGTCTCGCGTCAGTTTGCGGAACCTCTTCCTGGTCTACAGAAGATTGCGTTTTTTGCAATGTTTTGTAGACTTCATCTGCGGGTCTGCTGGTCACTATGCGTTCTCCAATGCGTTGAGGTTTGATGTGACGTTGATAACCAAGGTTGGATCAAGGTTGATGATCCGGGGGTTGTCTTTGTCCCACGAATAAGTGTGCTGGTATTGAATGCGTTTGGCCGTCACCTTAGTGATGGTGTACACATTGGTGTCGCCGGCCCGCTTACCGCTGCAGCTGACAACTTTGTCTCCGACGTTGATGTCCTGTCCTATCGCATCTTTCACTCTGCTCCTCCTGTGGTTGGGGGTTAAACAAAAAAGCCCTCGGGGGTCACACGTCCCCGATGTAGTGGAACTGAGCCGCCCGTAATCCGGCCGCTGTAGTGGGTCCAACCCACCGGTTCCCGTGGATGACATCGCCACAGCCGGTGCCCTTGGCATTCCGGACGTTGGCCCTGGCGTACAGCCGACCCCGATGCACCCGAGCCACGACCACGGTCATGCACGCAGGGTATCGGTAAGAGTTGCACACTGTGCCTCCGTTCCACGACTCGTGGGAGTCTATCTTCTGGTCACGGAACTCCTGCACCGTGTCAAAGCTAACGATGCGTTCGCGACGACGGCCATTCGCGGTCCTCAGTTGTTCGCTGAATTTGGGGTTCAGTGTGGTCTCTGCCAGTTTCATGTCTGTCTCCTGTCGTTGGGGTTTTCGTCTCTCACATGGGTGACGGCCTTCGCCGTCTGACCCTTACAAACTTTTTGTCAGCATCTTGCCAATGCGTCTTCAGTCCCAGGCCAGCCGCATGGAGCGACCGCATCCGGCTCAATCGTGCAGCAGCAGGGGCCAGTGCAGTGGTTGCCGTCGATGACGTCGTCCATGCTGACCGTGTACAGCCGTGTGACGTTCGTCTGCCTGTTCCTGACCTCGACCTCGACCTCGACGGACTGCTCCTCCACAGGCAACCCAGCCGCAGCGAGCCTGTCAGAGGCTCCTGAGGTGTAGTTGGCCTGCAGAACCTTGGCCACTTTCCGACCGTTTGAGGTGTCCACTGCACTCAGGTCGACGCCGTCCATCAAGTGGTGGCAGTTGGCCACGACTTCCTTCTGCGTGCCGAGGAACGGCCCTGCGGCCAGACCGGTGGGCACGTGAGTGAGACGGAACGTACCCTTCTCACCGGTGATACACCACAGCTTACGCATGTGCGGGATGAACTTGCACGGCCGCAGTTGCTTGCCCGTTGCGGTGTCGATGAGTACGTGGTCGCGGAATGATTTGGGGCTGCTCATGGTATTGCTCCTGTGTGTTGACAAAAAAAACCGCCGGGGGTGTCTACTTAGTCCAGCTTTTTACAGCCTGGCTGAATCGCTTGCGAGTGATGCCGCCGGTGCCATCAGCGTGGATGACCCAGATGCTGCCACCCTTGCGGACGCAGACGAACCGGCACTTCGGTCCCTGCCCGCACTGACACCACTGGCCTGGGATCAGCTTCAGCTGGCCGGAGCTGACTGCGGTGTGAGTGGCTGAGTTCCAGAGGTCGACAGTTGGCAGGAATCGCATCGTCTTGTCTTTCGTTTGGGTTGGGTTTTCGTCTCTCACAAGGGTGACGGCCGTCGAGCCGCCACCCTTACAAACTTTCTCACGGCTATTCCCAAGTGAAAGTAAATCTGCCGTCCAAGTAGGTTTTTTCGGACAGATCCTGCTCGACACCCAGACCCCTGTGACAGCCGTGTATCCTCACGCCGTTTTTTAACTTGCGGGTCAGGGATCCGGTTGCTTCGGGCGTCCCTGTGGCTGCGTCCCACACTGTGACAGTCGTGTGCCGGCGGTTATACACGGGGATGTCTCTGGATGTCGCGGGGGCAGGAATCAGCATCGTCTTGTCTTTCGTTTGGGTTGGGTTTTCGTCTCTCAATGGGGTGACGGCCTTCGCCGTCTGACCCTTACACCGATTCTTCATCGATTTTCTGGATTGCCTCCCGAGTCTTCTCAGCCTGCTCCTGCTCGTGGACAAATCGGGCGAAGTTGATCGAGATGTTGGCCATGCAGCTGATGCCTGCGACGACAAACCGAGCAGCTTCCTGACGTGTCTTCGAGTGGCACTGGAAGGACGCCAGGGCCTCGTCTTCGACGAACCTGAAGTTGTCCCTGCGGAGAGCCTTTGCGTGCCACCGAGCGGACGCACGGGGCCTCACCCCGGACTTCTCGACGGTGACGATGATGCCGCGGTACACGGTGAAGTAAGTACCGCAGAGGGTCGTTTTGAATTTGATATTTGGCTTCATGCGGAGGCTTTCTTTGTTGGTCGGACTCGAACGTAGTGATACCCGTCTTGACGATCAGGCCGCTCGAACAGACCGAGGTCCACGAGCAGATTCATGTGGTTCTGCAGTGGCCACAGTACGTCCTGTGCCCGGCGAGTGGCCCGCATGGCCCGCCGCTGCTGCTCGGAATAGTTGGGGTGATTCTGCTCCCACGCGACGCACTGTCGGTAGTTGCGGACGGCAATCCGGAAGTCCCTCAGTAGGCGATCTACCTTGCTGCCCGCTGTTCTCATGTCGAGGTTGAATTTCATCTGAGCTCTCCAGTGTTTGTTTGGTTGGGGTTTTCGTCTCTCACAAGGGTGACGGCCGTCGAGCCGTCACCCTTACAAACTTTCTCAACCGACCAGCAGCTTTCCTGAAGAAGAAACGAAGGCGTCAATGTGCGTGTCGTCGTGCAGGCCGTCATCAGAGTGAGGCACGTCTCCACCGATAGACCGCAAGAAGGCAGCCTTGCTGATCGGAAAGTGCTCGCCTTCGTCCTGGAACACTTTGACCCACAGTTTGATCTGACCCTTGAATTTCTTGATTTCGCCGAGTGTCATCTGTTCTCTCCGGTTTGGGTTGGGTTTTCGTCTCTCAATAGCTCGACGGAGGTCGGCGGGAGATCCTTACACAGATTCTGGATTCTTTTCGTAGGACTTGGTCGTCTGGTTGAACGTCCAGCCTGCCTGCACATAATACCCACCGCGACCGTCGGCTCCAGCGGCCAATGTCCCTCGGTATGTTACTCCGGGGTTGCTGACTGTTCGTCCAGCAGCTTTGTTCTCCAGGCGACGAGCCGTGCGGAAGTCGATGCCGAACACTGCGACCGGACCCGTGGAGGCTCGGTCGTGTAGCTGTTGTTCCTTGGCTGTCAGTCTCGCGTCGCTCATTATTCGTCTCCGGTTGTGGTTTGTGGGTCGCGTCTCAGTTTTGTACTCTCTCCAAACTCGTGACGCAACCCACACCGAATACCTTACACCCGTCTCACAAAATAAATCCAGATTATCTCACCAACGCATACGCTGCTCAGATGCACAATCCACTTTTTCTACTCTTGTATTCCGCCAAAAATCAATTAGATTGCACCTAGTGCTACACGCAGTGGAGTGTGCGTTTGGTGTAAATTAAAAGGCTGACTCGTCAGACAAAAGACTTTTAATTTATACCAAACGCGACAACACGACACTCATGCACTCGATGAATCTCTCGCCCTCCTTCTATCCAAATTCCCATCTCTTTGAGATACTGAGTGGCAAGTTACCACGGGAAGTGCAGTGGGAGAAACGACTTAGGAGGTCTCAGCTCTGGCTGAGACCTCCTCGCATTTAGCGTGGAGGGTCTGGTAGCATTTGGGGGCGGCCGCTTACGCTGCCCCCAAATCTACAGCCCTCGCTGTGGGGAGGAGGTGTTAGTCTGAGTAATTCAAGCAGGGCTAAGTAAAGAGGGCTTGATTACGGGGGCTACGTAGGCAAGAGGGCTTAACCAGAGCGTCGGTGGCACTGTGACTCAGGGGCGGTTGCGGCCGGCCGATTTCCAGGGGCAGAACTCGAGCGAGCCGGGCCCGCGGGCACCGCGATTCTGTTAGGGGCAGACCGCCGAGCTATCCTCGATTTGACGTAAGTCAGTAACTGGAGGGGAGTTACTGGCTTTAGGAGGAAAACGAGAATAACTTTGCGGATTCGGTGTAAGGACTTCGCAGCGAGCTGCGTCACCAGTGCAGAAGAGGAGAACAGTTATGACCATCATCAACTTCCTGCATCGAATGCACTACCACACGGCTGAACGCCCAGCGGACGTGTCCCTCGCCCGCTGGAAGGGCATGCTGGCTTGGTACGAGACGAGTCACAGAAACGGCGACCTGAGTCGCTACGGCCTTTGAGGAGCCAGCCATGCATGTCCCAAAACTGAAAGCCACTGACACCAGATGCCCAATCAAAGGCTGCCGTACGTCAGCCCTGTATCGGGATCTCAGTGGAGAGGGTCGCCTGTCGGAACGGATGGGGCGGTTGATCCTGCAATGCGAGACCAACTCGGAACACAGATGGTCAGTGCCAATTGTGGTTCCGAAGGTGGGCGAGAATTATTAGTCAGAATCGGTGTAAGGACTTCGCGGCGAGTTGCGTCACCAGAGTGGAGAGACGAAACACGCCCAACAGGAGAAGAACAGTGGACCGCAAATTCATCTTGGTCAACGTCACGAACAAAGACAGAACCTGGCCTTTGGGCCTTAGCCTCCGGTCGCAGGCCGAGTGCGACCGAGCCATCAATTGGCAGAACGTGGGTCAGTCCTCCGACGACGTGTGGGCTACGCTACTCCCGTCGGAAGTGAGTCTCCTCCTGTCCCAGGGACGGATGGACCGAGGACCATATACCCAGGAAGCCTGGGATCGGTTCCTCGTTGTGCTGAGTCACTGCTGAGAAAACGTGTAAGGTGACGGTCGGCGGGGCCGTCACCCCTGTGAGACGAGAACCACAAACGAGGAGAGTAGCTGTGAGAAAGTATCCCCGAATCCCTGCCCCGACCGGAGTCAACTGGGGCACCACCAACACTCCGCCGGAGCGGATCCTGCCATTGACGCAGGAGTACGTGACTCGCGACGGCCACCGAGTGGTCGGCCTGAAGTGCGAGATGCACCCACCCTGCTGCCAAGGCAGGGAGGTGACTTTCCCGCTGAAGGGTAGCATCATCCGGAAGGGTCGGCCGCCGGAGTACTGCATCTGGACGCTGGACGGCCGCAGCTGCGTGCTGCAGAAGATGAACGTCAAGATGGGCCGAGACTTGATCCCGGCAGAAAACGTGTAAGGTCTCGGCCTCGTGGGCCGTCACCCTGTTGGGAAGAGAAACAACCGCAACCGAGGAGAGAACGATGAAGCCTTCAGCCCGAGCCTTGTGCCACATCCACCCGTACTCGACGCAACGCGACTTGCGGCGGCTCCAGAACATGCAGGAGGCCCGCAAGCGGAAGGCGGCCCATGGGTACTTGCGTAGCATGGACTGCGGCTGCTTCCTCACGACGGGTAGGCTGCGTACGGCTCACCTGGTGGAAATTTGCAAACTGGTCCGAGACGCTAACCGACCGAGGAAGGAAGACTGACATGCTGAAAGGCAACGCCCGACTCATTCACCTGTACCGTCTCGACTGGGACGAGATCCGAGCCATCGTCCAACGGGGGCAGGAGGTCCTCCGTCGCACCGCCAGCCCTGAGCCTGTCCTGGCTCAGTGGCGGTCGATGATCGAGAAGTGCAAGCGGCACAAACGACCGATTGACCGTGGCTGGCTGGCAAGGCCGCTCCGCTGGCGTACGGCCTGGTCGACCGGCACTCGGCTGATCATCAATTCTCGCGGCTACCTGGCAGAGAACATGCAGTCTCGTGACGCCTCTTCCACCTGGGTGGCCGTCACCCGTGGCAAGTACGAGTCTGAGTTCCGGCATGACTCCCGCGCCATCCTCACCGCGATGGGCCTGGAGGAGGTGGAACTGAGTGCCGCTGACGACTCCGTGCTGCTCCCCGTGGAGCTTGAGAGTCGAAAGCCATGGACTGGGTTCCCCGGTGGCAAAGAGGCGTACCTGAGGTCACTCTTGCAACGCACGGTGACGGCACTGACCGACTGCTATGTCCCTGAGGATGACATGGGACTGCAATACGACATTGAGGCCGCCCTCAAGGCCCTCTAACCCCCAGTGTGTGGGCTCCGGTCGCCCGGGGCACCACATCTGGGGGTATTTCCGAAAAACTTCCCCTATCTGGGGGATTTTTGGCAATCGAAGTGGTCCGTTCTGACAACAATGTGGGTAGACACTCGCTCTCCTCGCATTTCCAGGACAGGATCCCATGGTTGAATCCCTCAAAAAGTCTCCGAAGACGACAGTCATCGGCGTCCTCGCCCTCGTTGCCGCTGGGTGCAACGTCGCCATCAGTTTGTACAACGGCGACTCCCCGAACTTCGAAGCACTGCTGGCCGCACTCGGCGGCCTCGGCTTCTTGTTTACCAAAGACTCCGACAAGTAGTCGTCGTCGAGTCTCTTCCCCCTACTCCATCGGGTCTCGTTGCCATGAGTGCCATGTATCTGTTCGCCCTGGCCGTCACGCTGTCCACTACCGCAAAGCTGGGCATCGCCGCTTGTGTGGTCGTGGCGTACCTCTGCTTCCGTGCGTGGCGATCTATGCCACCACAGGCAGTGCCGGCTACGCCCATCCCCGGTTGGGACGAGCCGGCCAATCCCGAGCTACTCCATCCTCCTGTGGTGTATCCTGTTCCGCCGATGCCTCTCGTGGACTGGATGGATGCCTGGCGACCCATGATGGAGCATGCCATCCGGGTGCATTGCGATAAAGAGATCCAGCTGCTCAACGATCTGATGTTGGAGCACACATCGCATCGCCAACGCCAGGACGTCGTCCTCCCTCACCCCGAACCAACAGTGTAAGGGTCCCATGAAAATCTCCACCCCAGAAGTACTCTCCGCTCTTCTCCTGGTCGTCCTTGTCCTCATCCCTTCAGGGACGCAGCCGGATGTCCCTGACGACCCCGAGCCTGTTGTTCCCGCGGGGGACATACTCGATCAAGCAGAGGACGATATCCGCGATGCCTTAGTCGGTCTGCTCGGCGTGTATGCAGACGAGGATCTGACGGACAGTAAGTTCTTCGACGCTTTTTCCGAGGAGCTGTCTCGCGAACAGGCTAAGGCCATGATGCCCATCTCCCAGGCCATCTATAAATCTGAGGACCTAAGGGCAACCGCCGGTCAGCTCGCCAACCATACACTGGGAGTCGAATGACGTGGCCAAGAAGACACCCGAACCAGCCACTGGATACCTGAAGGACGAAGAGGATCGCGACCTGCTGGAAGCATGTTGCATCGACTTCGATATCATGTCGCTGTCGCCGCTCGGCGACGTGCCCGACACCCGTGGTATCAAGGACAAGATGCGTCGCACCGATCAGGGTCGCATCAACAGCTGCGGCGGCTTCGGCTTCGCTCATGCTGCTCAGGTGGCTATGTTCAACCAGACTCAGGTGTGGAGATACTTTCATGCGATGTGGAGCTACAGGCGAGCCCAGGAAGAGTCCGGAATCCGTGGTGATCGCGGGTCCACAATCACCGGCCTGGTCAAGGCCGGCAAGAAAGGAATTCTGCCCGAAGACTTCGACGGCGACGGGCAGCCAGAGACAGTCTACCGGCCCGATTACGACATGCGGTTTCCTGACGGGGCTGCTGCTGTTGCTGCTCAGTGGCGAGTAGGCTACTCGCTGAGTATGCGGACCTTCGACGAGATGCTCCGCTTCATGCAGACCGGCCAGGGTGCCGTCGTCATCGGCGGCAGCTGGGGAAACTGGAGGCCAGACGCCAACGGCATCGCCAACACGTATCGAGGAGGAGGCGGAGGACATGCACGTGCATACGTCGACTGGATCACGATCCGAGGGAAGGTCCACCTGGTCGAAGCCAACTCTCATGGTACGAGGTATGGGGACAAAGGCTTTGCGTACCACACGAAAAAGTTCGTTGACACTCAGGGCCGCTCTTCTTCTTTCAGCGGCATTGGTATTAGCGACATGCAACACCCAGAGGTGAGGCGAGTCGTACCCGTAGACGAATGGAACCGGCGTACCTTCGCTGGTGGATTGCCTAGACCCTTTTGAGGAGGAGTAGGATGGGAACCCGCAGGACGGATCATCAGCTCAAAGTGGAGTCCCTAACCCGACGCAAGGAATGCCTTACCTGTGGTCTGAATCAGTGTTACTCTCAGTTCTATCTCAAGCCGGAAAGTCGCGACGGCCGTCAGAATAAATGCAAGCGGTGTGTCTTCGACAGCCACTTGCGGAACAGCTATGGGATAGACGCCACTCAGTACCACGCTGCTACCCATTGTGATGCTTGCGGTGTAGCCTTCGACTCCATCTCCCAGCGGAAAAAACACACCGACCATTGTCACTCCACTGGCCGAGTACGGGGCTTCCTTTGTAGCAACTGCAACGTGGCCGAAGGCCACCTGGACTCCCCCTCACTTCGCAAACTCGCCGACTACAAAGACCGCACTACCAAAACCGACCTGAGAACGCAAACATGAATCATCCCATCCGCAACTACCCCTTCCCGCCCGCCTTCATCCTCATCGTTATCCTGGTGGTGATATTCTTGTTGTGCTCGCCCACACCGTGCGACGGACAGGACGCCAGATCACGCCTGGAGGCCTTGAAGAAACCGAAGGCCGAATGGTCCGTCGTCGCCGGTACATCGTCGCAGGCAGCCGCAGACCAGCTGTACGTCGTCTCTGGTCCGAACTGCGGTCCTTGCGTGGCCCTCAAGCGACAGCTGGAGGCTGATGGTATCCCTTACACAGAGCTGACCACGCAGGAACTGCGGGACCAGTTCAACCGCACCGTGGCTCAGATCCCGTACTCGTTCTACTTGCAGGCCAGTGGTAACCGCGTGGGTCGCTACGGGACCATGAACAGTGACGATCTCGCTGCGTTCGTTGAGCCCCTCCAGCTCCACGCTACGGCCTCCGCCTCTCCTGGACAGTCAACCTGTCGGATCCCGGCTCCGAGGACCACAGAGGGCATCCTGAGAGCCCTGGTGACTCATCTGGCCGTCGAGTCCGGTGGCGACATGCCTATGGGCGGCCTGGCTGATATCCACGTGCCTCTTCCAGCCAAGATCTCTGACCTACTGGTCCTGATCTCGCATCACCAGCGGATCGACCTTGGCCGGTACGTCACTGCCTCGTGGCAGGACCTGTCGATTACATCAAGCAAGGGTCGTACGACTTTCGATTCACCAGTAGTCATCGAGGGCCGAGCCCTCGGCATCTCACTGGCTGCCACACTCAAGGAGGTGTACCTGCACGAAGATGGTCGGACCCTCGATATCGTGGTGGAGGGCTTCCCGGACCTAAGGGTGGTCTTCGACTAACTCTGTAGGAGTCATCAGTGGCTACCCGATCCAAGGACCCGACCGAAGACGAGATACAGAACCTCTGCAGGCAGTTTCGTCTGAAGTGGACAGAGGAGGAACGCGAAGAGGCACTGGCATACGCACCAGCTGCCGCTATCACGGATGCTGCCGACGGCATCTACACCGAGGCCCTCGCAAGGGGGCAGCGGCTCACTTTTTCTGAATGCCTCGCAGAGCTCAACAGCTATGAAATCAAACCGCAGGAAGCAGACTGAGCACATGGACTTCTCCGAATTAAACGCTGACCACGGGCTGCTCGTCGCGACAGCTCTGCATGACCTCCGTCACGCGGCCGTCACGGAGGAAGAGTGGCAGGTCCTGAAGGCTGCCGGTCGCTTCGCCGTGGTGAACTCTCAGCTGGTTGGTCAGGTGTATCGAGGCGAGTATCAACGAGCACAGAAGCGGGCACGGAAGGATGCCTACAACGAGACGATGAAGGACCTCAAGCGGGTAGGTTCGATCTCTGTTATCTGGTGGATCGCCCGACCCATTTTCATGTGGCTGCTTCGCCGGTTCATCCAGCGGCTCATCGACAACTACTTCTCTGTACAACAACGCACTGTCGTCTCTCACGTGAGCGGCGATTGATTCCTCAGGCCGGAGGGGTCGCAGGTTGGCAAGCGTCCCCCTCGCACCACCTCCCCCTTCGGTCCTGTTTACACATATCACTACGAGAACACACATGGCACACCCTTACGCTAATCATCAGATTGCCAAAGAGCTACTGAGTATCCCTCGCGGCACGCTGGAATTCATGGAAGTCGACCGCCGACTCAACGAGTTTCTGCAGCGGTACGCTGACATTCCTTACTACGCCGAAGACCCAGTCGGCATCGGCCGGCGTTTTCCTTACCTCGGTGACTGCCTGGGTACACTACAATGGTCGCAGGAGATCCTCTACGTTGCGTACACTGGAGATCACAACCTGATCGTCACGAGTGAGCAGGCCTGGCCTGAGTACCCGTGCCGGCGGCTCACGCAGGACGAATTTTACGACGTGATGCGTCCTCTCACTGAGGCGTACTATGCGTCGCTCAAACTGGAGCTGGGTCAGACCCGAAGGCAGGAGATTATCGATGTGCAATTCGAGCGATTATTTGGATACATTCAGCAGCTTCGGATCGCCGGGTGACGGACACGTCATGCCCCCACCCACGGGCCCCGTGATCGTGCAGCCGAAACGCAGCGGTGAGTCGCTGTGCATGAACCTCGTGCATGAGGTCCAGCAGATGCACGACATCGAGGAGTTGAAGTCGAGGCACGTGTCTCGCGTCATCCAGCACAACCTGCAGCGTGTCCTGGACACTGCGTCGCACTTCGGCTACGAGTTGCCGGAGTCCAACCCGTTCACGGAGGGGCAGGTGCCCTACTTGGACTTCTACGCCGGTGACATCCGCGTCCGAGTCAATGGCCTGCTGCGGAAGTACGAGTTGCACAGCGGGAAACCACGAGTGGGTGAGAGGTTGCTGACCAATGACGAGTTCTCTCACCTGGTGTACTGGGTCGACTACCTGATCGACCTCGGCAATCACGGGGTGTATGAGGACGTGCCTCACGCACTGTCCTGCCTCAACACCTGGATACAGACGCTGTAGCCACCCTTATGCCCAAGCGTAATCCCACCCACATAGTCACGCCACCGGACACTGTTAAGGCAGCCAACCGTCGTGCTGCTGCACAGCGGCATGATGCTCGCCGCGGGAGTGCTTCGGAGCGAGGCTACGGGCACCAGTGGCAAAAGCACGCTAAGGCCTTCCTCGCGGATTACCCGTGGTGCATCGCGTGTGTCGACCCTACCTCGAAGGCAGTGCTGGTCGATCATATCGTGCCGGCCCTGCAGAGCTGTGACGAGGCTGGCACGAAGGACCCGTTGTTCTTCGCTCGCTGGAATCATCAGCCGCTGTGCCGAATGCACCACGACCGGAAGACACGTCACGATGAGACTTGCTCAGGGGCACGAGAGTACGCCCTGAGCCTCACGGGTGATGAATGCGTCAGTCGAGACCTGCTGTTGCGTCACATCCGCTTGTGGCCCCGCTGGGTGGACCTGTCGTGGCGGACGGAGTGCCACCAAATTCGTGGCTGGTCGCTCGTGGATTGAGGGGGTCTGTTTTTCTTTCAAAAAACCCCCCCGGGGGTCAGCCGTATACCCACCCCTGTAGGGAAAACCCCCTATGAGGAGAATTTTCGGCGTGGGGAGAAAAGCCACCCTACAAGGTAGTCTGGAGTCACCCTGGGTGCGTCTCCCTTTCCAGCCTAAGGCGGCCGGGTAGGGATTGCCCACCGTATCCGATTGACTACGGATTTCTGGCGGTGTGTCACTCCCGCAAATAGCGTGCCAAAGTCGTCAGAATATCTCAGGCCAGACGAGTAGTAGGGGAATCCCTACTACAAATCCACAGCTCCGCCTGCGAGGCCACAGCTCCGCCTGCGAGGCCACAGCTCCGCCTGCGAGGCCACAGCTCCGCCTGCGAGGCCACAGCTCCGCCTGCGAGGCCACAGCTCCGCCTGCGAGGCCACAG
>Ga0208299_1000488_pt1 | contig 36612 bp, 47 predicted proteins | sample 15_taG_FD_184089 | JGI IMG/M metagenome (GOLD analysis project Ga0208299, IMG submission 184089) | Marine viral communities from the Subarctic Pacific Ocean - 15_ETSP_OMZ_AT15312 metaG (SPAdes) (version 2) | ecosystem: Environmental > Aquatic > Marine > Oceanic | place: Pacific Ocean | collected... | reverse complement strand
AACGATGTTGATGATGAGACACTAGAGATTTTGGAATCTTGGAATATTATTTCAAAGCACCTTTATGAGTATTGTGTGGAGAATCAAGTTGACGAGATAATTTTTATATACACCTTAGACTCAAACCTGATATAATTTATTTGGGTTCGAGATAATAATATAGGAGAACGAAGTGGAAACCAATAAAGACTTTTTAGAAGGCGATGCTTGGCAGTCAGATTTTGAAGCCAACAAGGATGCGGCACGGGATGCATTTATTGATGAGGTGAGAAAATTGATACAGCCAATTGAGCATCATGTGGACGAGATAGATTTAACTGTTCACATTGACCACGTTCCTGAAGTAGCAGATGCTATCGTCAGGGTGTCAAATCTTCGATATTTCGACTTTAAAGTTGAAGTCGAAGGAAAGTATCAAGTGTATGAAGAAACTTTCAGTTATGACTTCACGCTTGAGTGTGTAGATTTTTTACGAGATGAACTTGGATACACGTCATCTCAACTTTTAACAATATGGGAGAAACAATAATGGCATCTATGGGTAATTACGTAGTAGGTGGTGAAGAGGATGGAACTCTTCGCTTTAATGAAGATGAACAATGCTATGAAGAAAATCCTTCAGCAGAAGATTTTGAACATCCTTATGTGGATGAAGAGAAGGAGCGTAGAGCAGGGTTCTTTGACGAACCTGATGGCAATGTTCAAATAACTATTGAGCAAAAAATTATAAACTGTCAACGTATACTTGACGATATGATTAGTCTCAATGGTAAGAAAGGGCAGTCAAAGTTTGGCTTCCTTAACACAACTGGTCGTAGGAATTTGAAACGTATCAGTAAACTTTTAAATGATATAGGAGAAGATTTATGAGTACACAGTTAGATACTATTCCAATTGGAAATAAGAAGTACGTTCTTGTTAAGACTCGACTTCAATATTTTCGTGAGCATTATGAGAATGGAGTAATCTCGACTGAGATTCTGCATTTTGATAAAGACTCTGTAATGATGAAGGCAACTGTCTTTGTCAATGGTCAGGTTGTCGCTACAGGTACAGCACATGAGCAGAAAGATATTAACAACATCAACAAGACTTCTTTCGTAGAGGTCTGTGAGACTTCATGCATAGGCCGGGCACTTGGGATATTAGGCATCGGAATAGATGAGAGCGTTGCAACTTTTGATGAAGTCTTTAGTGCTCAGAAACAGCAGGAGCAGATGGTAAAGAATGACGAACTGCTTGAATATAAGTCAGGAACTCTTTCAGTTCAACTTGCGAATGCTATCGACAATGATGATGAAGTTGGTATTAAGGAAGTAGAGAGTGACTATAGAGGTGATATACCATTAGCCAAGTTAGTCAAAGGCTCTCTTAATCCTGAGCAGGTTCATTACATGGCTGAACGTAAGGGAAGACTTTCCGAGGAACGTAAGGCTAAGTCAGAAGCCAAGGATGCTAATAATTTAAAGTTAGCCAAGGAGTTCGCTAAGAAACAAAAGGCTAAGTGAACATAGGGGTCTCATCTGCCTACGCTATGTCGGGGTTTTTAGAAAAGGTCATATTCAACCTCTTCTCCTATTCCTCGTTAGTTAAAGACAAACGATGGGAGTGGTTGCCCTAAGCAACCCCAAATTTTAATAAGGAGTAACGTATGATAAATAAAGTTATATTAGTTGGAAACTTAGGTCGAGACCCTGACATCAGGTCTTCTTCTAAGGGAGAGACAATTGCAAATCTTGCACTTGCAACCTCCGAATCTTGGAAGGATAAAGAAGGCAACAAGCAAGAAAGAACCGAGTGGCATCGGGTGAGTGTCTTCGGTAAGTTGGCTGACGTATGTCAGAAGTATCTCCATAAGGGGAGTAAGATATTCGTTGAAGGCAAATTGCAGACTAGGAAGTGGGACAAAAATGGAGTTGACCAGTATACAACTGAGGTCGTTCTCTCAGGATGGAACTCTACCCTGATGATGCTTGATAGCAAAGGTGACCCAGTTGAACCTAGTGAACCTGTTGAAGAGGAAGAGCGTCCCAAGATTCAACCTGTAGCAGAAGAGGAATTTGAAGATGACATACCTTTTTAGAATTATGATACTAGCACTACTCCTAAGTGGATGTAGTTTCCTTATAGGATGTAGTGTATTTGAACGAAAGGTGAGTATGGCTGAGTCAGGTACTCATCTTTTCTGTACACCATCAGACGCTCATCCTTGGGCATGTGATGGTTTTTTAATCTTAGAGGAGTGACGTATGAGTATATGGAGTAAACACAAACCCTATCTATCAGTATCCCTGAACAAACAGTTCCTTATGGCAAAAAGTCCTAAAGAACTTGAGAAGATAGGACGTAAGTATGGGATTGAACTAGACAAGAGAAAAAAGAAAACAACTCTTGTGGACGAATTGTATGCTGTTCTTTAACACGTTCTTAGGATTGGTTGCACTTATCATCTCAGGATTGATAGGTGCGACCATTACATTCCTACTGATGCATTTAGGTGTACCTAGAAATTGGTTTGGTATTGGCTATGATGTAGGTAGGGGGATAAAGAAAAAACCTAAAAGAATACCACCTGAGAACCTTGATGCTTTTCTTCAAGGAAAGGATTTTGGCTTTATGAATAGAAGACCAATAGGATGGTGGAAAAAAGAGGTTGACAAAAATGACACATAAATACTCAGACGAGGACTTGATGAAACTCGCAGATGGTGAACTCAATGATAGCGACCTTGCAATGAGAATAATAAGTGCCATAGTTGATGGAGACACAGAGTTGGAATCTCGACTTGAGGTCTTCACCAAGACTCGCAACACTTTATTAACTGCCTTCCTACACCATGATAAAGATTGAACTTAATACTTGTGAACGAAAATTGGCGAATCACATTGCTCAAGGTCGATTAGACAACAATACTCGTAAGGGATTTAAGGAGCGAAAGCAAGATGCTAAGAGGAGTAGTTGGGATATACACTTTGAAGGTGTCTGTGGTGAGATAGCCGCATGTAAAGCCTTTGACAAGTTTCCTGATACTAAATACAACGTGGACTCTCCACCTAAACACGACATGATGTCTCCACTTGGCTTTACTGTGGATATAAAAACAGCACAGAAAGGTAAAGAATTTTGGTCAGCCGCCAGTTATAAAAATGTTGGGGACGTAGAAAGATATTTGTTTGTAAGAGGAAGATGTCCTAAGTATGAGATTTGTGGTTGGGCAAGACCTGAAGAATTTATTAACCCTCGCAATGTAAGTGACGTTGGGAATGGAAAATTTTATAAAATAAGCATGGATGAGATAAGCACTCTTCATGAAGGAGATGAGTTCTAATGAAAAAATGGATGAAATGGTTAGTCTTTTTTTACACAGTTGGATTTGCAGTAGAGGTCTATGCAATTTGTTACATTGCACTATGGCTCTATGGCTTCCAAAAGGTGATGATGTAATGGCTAAGATACACACAAAGACCTATCTTTTAGATAACGATAGAAGGGTTACTGTCAAGTCTGTCGCTGAGCGAGTCGGCATCAGTCCTAGTGCGGCGAGAAATAGACTCGACAAACACACAGACCCTGACAAGATATATGCACCCTACTCGTCCAATGGTGGGTTAAAGAAAAAGAAGGCTAAAACTATTGAGAAGATAAGACCATACAAAGACCCTATGTTTATTTTGGTGATGAAGTCTATTGGTGGCTGATGAAGGTTCGACCTATACAGAATTACGAAACTGACTCATGGTTACTAAACAAACATTATGCCAAGCGTATCCCTTCAATCAGTTATGCCTTTGGTCTTTATGATGAAGACAATCTTGTAGGTGTTTGTACCTTTGGCTACCCTCCAAACTATAACTATAACGAAGGTAAGTGTGTGTTTAAAGATTACAGGTGCTTAACATTAGAACTGAACAGGCTTGTAGTAAACGATGGCTTACCTAAGAACTCTCTATCCTTTTTTGTTTCCCGATGCCTTAGACAATTACCTCAGCCTTCTTGTGTAGTTTCCTATGCTGACCCCAACAAAGGACATCATGGATATATCTATCAAGCAACTAATTGGATTTACACAGGTGTCAGTTCAGCAAAGCATAGATATATTTTTGAAGATGGTTCAGAGTTTGATATACGAAGAGGTATCGACAAGAAGGGTACAGTCATAGATAAAATATTACTAGACCCTACACATCGTTATCTGTATTTCAATGGGGATAAGAGAGACTTGAGGAAAATGGTGTCAGATTTAAAACTTGAGAGCCTTCCATATCCAAAAGGTCAAAACACTAACTATGATGCTTCAGGCTATGTAGCGACACAAGGTGTACTATTTTAGTCCATTTAACCTTTCTTATCCTTTTTCAGGAGAATTCAAATGACCAAACCAACGATTGATATATATTCTGTATTTCCATCTCCTGTATATATTGCAAAGAGAGATTCAGATTTAAATCCTAGAGAAGAAAAAGAAATTGAAAAGATTATTAAAAATGGGATGCATAGAAATGTGGACAACTCAGGTTCAAACAATTCTTATATTTTTAATGAAAATCTTAAAGAGTTAAAACAGTTTTGTGAATATCATATTAATGTGTATGTTAAAGAAACTATAAACCCTAAAGATGAGTTAGATTTCTATATTACACAATCTTGGCTAAACATAACTAAACCGGGTGAAAGCCATCACGAGCATTGGCATAGTAATAGTATTATAAGTGGGGTTTTTTATATATCAACTGAAGAAGGTGATAACATTACATTTATTGACCCGAATATTAAATTAAAACAATTAATATTTTTTAAAGCAAAAGAGTTTAATTTATGGAATTCTTCTATTTGGTCTTTTCCTTCTAAAACTAATGAACTTATTTTATTTCCATCATGGGTAAATCATCAAGTAGAAGTAAATGAAAAGGCTACTACTGATAGAATTAGTATTGCATTTAATACTTTTGTAAAGGGTAGTTTGGGTAGTCAAGAAACATATAATGAATTAATTTTAAAATAACTCACTTCTTACCCCAAACACTCGCTGTCAAAATAGATAGGAACGTCAAGTGAAATAATCCTCCCCCCATCAAAGTGAAGGGACTGTGCTGTGAAGTTTTGAGTTTTAGAATTTCCATCTGCACTATCACTTCAGGTGTACTATTGACGATTTCCATTAGTGGTATTAGTTGTGGGCGATTTAATCCATACCACAATGGGATTAGCAAGAAATCCATTAAAACGATGATTATATAGGTGCTCAATCCTGCCCACCTCCATCTCATCATACTGCGTTCTCTTTCTGTCATCTAGACACATGGTGGTTCACACATAAGATTACTCACACCAATAAATGTGATACCAATTGCTAAAATTATGCCGACTGCTATCAATATTTTTAATTGATTACTCATTTGACTGAGTGCTTCCAGTTGAGTTTGTTCTTTCTGTGCTTCCTCCAAGCCAACCATCCACCTAACCTCAGAGCGAAATACGCTATATAGTTGATTACCTTGAATCCGTTTTGGTCGATATTGATGTCTCTGAATGTTATATCCATCCATTTTTGAGACTTTTTAGTGGTAGCCTTCTTCTTACCTGCCAAGAGAAGACACTCGTACTTATAGCCATAATCGTGAACCAACCCTCCTATGAGCAACACCCCCATAGGCGAGAGGTAAGACCTGAAGTATTTTGGTACTGATGCACCATCAAAAACGAATCCTTTAGGAATGACATAGTTCGTTGAGTTGAGTGTGTAGTTCCAATCCTGTGTAATTTCCCACTTCCTAGTGGTCACTAACCACAGCACTATTCCTCCAAAGAAACCCTTGTCCTTCGTGGGCATTCGTATTGGCTTCATGTGTGGATATTCCTTGAATTTAATTTGCATCTTTTATCCTCCTTGCATCAAGTTCTCGTTTCATAGCGTCATATTTCATTTGACGTTTGGCTCTCCTTTGTGTTGCCCAAGGCACTACAATCAGGAAAATAAGTAGAGCGGCAATTGCTCCATATAGAATATTGTCTGTTAGATTGGCTATGATGAATGCTCTCATCTGCTCCTCCGTTTCAATTTCTGAAATTTGTGGTTTAGTATCGTGTGGCATGATGATATCTGTTGCAAGAGCAGTTCCACCAACAACAACTGCCGGAACAACTCCACCAGTTGCAAATGCCACTCCTGTGACTGCCACGTTTTTGATAAGTTTTTGAGGTTCACCTAATATACCGAGTAGTGAACAACCTGATAATGTTACTAATGTCAACAGGATACATAGTTTCTTCACATCACAATCTTAAATGCTTCCAGTAAACCAACTTGAAGTGCAATGAATATCACTACAGCACCAATAAGTATTCCTCTAAATTGTGCAAATAACTTTTCATTTTTCAATATCATCTCGTGTTGACTATCTCGAATGTCGGTTATGTCTGAGAAGACTCTTGCAATTTGTTCATCGTGAAGAACCATTTTCTTTTCTATGTTCCCAATTCTTTTTTCTGTAACAGCCATTATAGTCCTCTTTTTAATTGTTTGCCAATGGGTTATCTAGAGACCTTTGCAGTTTGGTGTTCAATTCATTCTGCATGGTATTCATTTTCTTGTCTATCCTTGCTTCCAAATCTCCTATCTTTTGGTCTATTGAAGTCCTGAGTGTGTCTGCCTTGGCATCGTAGTCGTTCTGTAGAGAGTCTCGTTTGTTCTCGAACCTCTGTTCTGCTATGTCTATAGTCTTACGGACATCATCCTCGATACCTGCAATTTCATCCTCCACATCGTCTATTATCTTTTCCTGCCTGTTGATGTCCTCTCGCATTGAGTTCTTCAAATCCTTGATAGAGATATAATGTTCATCACCAATATCTTTAACCATTATTATCTCGCCCTCATAGAGTTCTATCTGTTTAGAGAAATACTCGCTCTGAGTCTTGAGGATTGCAAACTGCTCGTTCATTACTGCAATTCGTTTATCGTAACCTGAGAGGTCAGGACTCACGAACTGTTCTATCTTGTCCTTCATATTCATATAATCCTTGTAAAACTCGAATGAAGCGTACAAGCCACCTGCTAGTGTAGTCAAGGCAGTAATAAGAACAAACATCTTGCCACCACGAAACTTGACTCCTCCGAACTCTACTTCAGTCTGTTTTTCTGCCATACCCATCATCCCATTGAATATCTACTAACTGTTTGTGTAACAATTCTGACGCTAACCCGATTCGTCTTCCTCTTAAACTATCAGGTATTCTTATATCATAAATGACACGAGATTCGTAGAAGTTACCATCTGCTAGTGACAGATTATAACTTGAGAAACCTTGGTTGTAGTTCAATAATGCAAGAATTATGTTCTGTAACTGTTTCTGTACCTCAAGAGAACTTGCCTCTCCCATCTCGACTGCGAGATTTTTTAACTTGTCTGTTATGATTTCTCTCATCTTTTTCTCTCTAGCCTTTTGCTTTTCTTTAGCAGTCATCTTCTTGGGTTCGGTCTTAGCGACCATTACTTCCTCTTTTTCTTCAGGTTCAGGTTCTTCAACTTCTTCCATTTCAGACTCCTCAACAACTTCCTCATCTTCAGTCCCCTCATCTTCCTCTGCCTCTTCTTCTTCTTGCTCGTCAGTCTCTTCATCTAATGTCTCCTCCTCAATTGGTTCTTCTTCGAGTGGTTCGGGTTCTGTCTCAGGCTCTTCCACAGTTTCTTCAATAGGTTCTTCAATCGGTTCATCTAACACCTCCTCTTCTATTTCAACTTCAGCGAACAATGTTTCCATTTCCTGTTCGATTTCCTGTTCAAATTCTAACATTATGTCATCGAAGGATACGTCATATTCCTGAAATTCGGGTTCAAAGGTTGATACCAAGGCATCACTCAGGTCAAAATCTATCGAAATATCGAAGCCTGTGGACTCAGAATAGGTAGTTTCAGGCTCAAAAACAGCAGTTTCCTCGTATTCTTCCTCCTGACCTCCATATTCTTCGGTCTCGGTTTCCTCTTCTTCGACATAATACCAACCTGCACATGCAGGTGAATAGAGTGGGTCGAGTTCACATTGATTATCAAAGTAAGCAGTCTCATAGTTAGAACAACCTGTGTCGTAAAGTCCATCAAGTCCACATTGTTGGTCATAGTATGCTGTAGCGTAACCATCACATCCACTATCGTACAAAGCACTTATGCCACATTGTTGGTCATAGTACGCACCTGCCCAAGTAGATGGTCTGTACAGACAGGTCAAAGAAGCGTCAGGTGCTATCTCACAAATCGAGAGAGTCTCAGGTATTTCAATAGGTTCTGTATCAGCAGAGTTCCAGTACACACCTCCGTTTGTAGGATGATTGTAATACCATTGTTCGTACTCATCACTATTAGAGAAGTCACCACTCACAAAAACTGAGACTGAATGTGACTGAATATCTACCTTTGTGTAATTGAACAGGATACTTCCGAGTGGTTCTATCGTTGTTGAGAATGTATTGAGGTCTGTATTGTCATAGTATTCTGAGAGATTCTCCCAAAAATAAGACTGATAACATGACTCAACAGTATCACAACCTCCCTGAGTCATCATCACACCATCTGAGGTTGGATGGTCAATCAGGTCTGTATGCCAAGGAGCAATAAGATAGTTAAACCTGACAGCACCATGAGTACCATAGTTGTTACCTGTGGCTGTGAAGTCATACGCATTACAGCACAGACCATCATTAACAATTCCAGTACCTGCTATCTCAGTTGGGTTTATAAAACCGACAACACCATTAGTGAACATGAACGAAGTGCCAAACACCTGACCATAGAATGGGAAGTCGAAAGGTAAATCGACCTGTACCCATTGGTCATCTGCTACTTCATGTGTTATTACCTCGTAGTCTGCGTTAACGTGCCACGAGACCGATAAGCAGAATAGAGAGAAAAGCATTCGTAAATCTATCAAGCCATTCTCCTTTGTTCATTGGTTTATACTCAGGTTCAGGAATGAGGTTAGGATTCAAGTCCCACTCTCTTTGAGCATCCTCACCAATTAGTCCGTTTATTGGACATGGTGTTCCACTCATCTTCATTGCCCTGAACACCCTCTCATCCTGACAGAGTATCGAGACTGCACTCACCTTCATGCCAAGGTCAAAGAGTAGTTTACTGAGTTTGAGTCGTTCACAATTCAGGTCTCGTACTGTAAGTCCACTTGAGATGCCGAGTATCTGTGTCTGTACTGCACCTGAGACTCCAACCACACACAGGTCTGAGTTTGATGCGTTTATAGATGGGGATATTGCTGAGGGAGGATTCGTTTTGACCTTGGTAGTGGTACTGGTCGTGTTGTCTACTGTGCTCGTTGAGGTTGACTGAGTGACTATCGGGTCAGCCGCATGTACCATGACAGGGAAAACCCAAATCATCCAAAATGCTAAAACTATGAAACCTGCTATTAGATTGTTTCTTAACCTCGCACTCATTCACCATCCATCACTAAGGGTTTATTTATCTTATGACTTCGGATACTTGTCTTTAACTGCTTGAAGTGTTGCAGTCATTGTAGCATCAAATGTACCTGCGTGAAATAAAGCATCTAACTGGTCACCTACTGATGGATACTCATGTGCTCGTTTCGATTCGTATTTTGCCTCCAATGCTATTTGAGCATCAACTTCTGCCTGATTTGCCGCTTCTTGTTCTGCCTTTTTAGTAGCATGGTCATCAATAATAGATTGATATGGAGAAATATCTGTTATCTCTTCATTCTTCTTACCATCATTGTATTCAATGTGTCCGTTAGAACCATCCCATTGGATAGCGTGTATATTTGATGCTACTGATGAAACATCCATTTCACTTATCCAATAATTATCTACATAAACCGCAGAATCGGGTGTAATTATTGTTACTTTTGCCATAATATTACTCCTGTTAAAATATAATGTTTCATTTTAGTTTCTTCATTCCATACTCTTCCTTACCATACGTTCCTAAACCATTGGAAAGTATTTGATTGAACTCTGACTGCCCTTTAACAGTTTCGTTCCTAAAAGATTCAAGTGCCTCTACTTGTCCTCTATTGATTCTTCCCTGTTCAATTTGTAAGGAAGGCATCCAAGATATAGCACAACTCCAATCCTCTAGGTCTTCACCTGTATTTGGGTCTTTCCCAACTACCTTCGTATGCCACATACACTTATATCTTTTATTATCTCTTATCTCATCACATTCACTTCCAAGTGGGCAAGTAAACTCTATTTCTAAACTTTTACCTCTTTTCCCTTTAGGCATCTTTGCTACAAGTTATAACATCAATGTATTGAGGTGCGGCTATAGTATGTGTGTGAGCACCATCTGAACTTGTTGCTCCAGTTCCACTAGAACCAGTTGCTCCTGTTCCACCTGCTGAGACAGAACCTGACACACTATGCGTGTGAGAACCACCCGAACCTGTGCTTCCTGTATTGCCAGTCCTAGTCAAGTAGTTACCACTACCGGGTGTTGCAGATGCATTAGTTTGGGTGTAGGCGTATCCAGCGGAGTGAGTATGTGATGGCATTGAACTTGTACTTATAGTTGCCGCACCACCTGAGAAAGAATCACTATGAGTATGCGATGGGCCGGTGTGAGTGTGAGATGGGCCGGTATGCGTGTGAGCACCACTTGAAGAGGATGTCTCACCACTTGTCATTGCCCAATCACCACCTGTACCACCTCCAGTTCCTGACACAACTCTTAATGCTTTGTCATCCTGAGTTGTAACCTGTGTCCAACCTGTTGGTGCAGCGGCTTGCCAAAACAACATTACAGTACCATCCGGAATATAATCCTCAGATGAAACTGTTGCCCAAGTCAATCCCCCATCGTCCCCCGATTGTTTACTAAGGAATTGTCCATTACTACCTGCATTTGAGATAAATAGACTTGCCTCATCTACAGATTCAGCATTCATGTGTTCCTCATCTATAGCACCTGCGGCTATATGTTCTGAATCGACAACATCGTCTTGTATGTTATCACCATCTATACAATCTCCTGCTAGATGCTCATGGTCAATACTTCCATCTACATAAGCATCACTATCTATTGTTTCATTACCTATTGCTATTGGTGTACCATCTGCCCTCGTATAACTTATACATTGGACTGTATTAGTACCTGTTGATTGAAAGGTTGCTACATCCCCTGCTACTGTTGTTATGTTTGCCTCTCCCGGCAAGTCTAAATTAGTAGCGTGATGTGTCATTACTAATGCACCATCAAACTGTAGGGTAACTTGTCTACCAACGGCTATAGTCATTGCTGAAAAACCAGTAGTTCCTGTTACATCAAAGTAATCACCATCCGTATCAATGACTAGTGGGTCGGCAGAGGTTAAATCCCCACCTTTTATACTAGTGCCTGTTGCTAATAACGAATCAAGTGTATCAAGATTTGTGTTTAATTTTGTTCCCCAAGTATCAGCCGATGCTCCAACTTCCGGCTTAGTCAAGGAGTATATTGTTGTTGTACTATCTGCCATTATGGTCTCCTAAAAAGTTCCTTTCCATACTCGAAGTTTATCAAAATCGCCACTAAGAATCTTTCTCTTAACGACCTCCTTACGAGCCTCTATATCACTCCATTTGATACCTGCCTCAGTACACCACATTTTTATGATGTGAATTGGTATCGAACCAACTAACCTGCTTTCCCCAGTTAGACCAACCTTTGCTTTATTAAGTTGCTCTACCCTTTCAAGGGCAGGGTTGTTGTCATACGTACTCTGCACGATTATCTTACCTTGTTTCGTGTCGTGATGTACTTGTTCTTTAATCTTCACTTTTCTCCTAGTAGTGTGGGAGGCTTAACTTAGACTGGATGATATAAGTCCAACCTCCCACTCTATTATTCTACCTCATTATGAAGTAGAACAGTCTGCAACCATGCCTGATGCCTTATCGTTTTTAGAAATAAGAGTCAACTCAGTCACTACTTGACGAGTTGAATTATCACCAGTTTTGGCTAGTTCGACATTCTTAGTACCTCTAAGAACAGCGACTGCCCACATGTCATTCTGCATGACGTAAACATCCCTGCCTCGATTTTCACGAGTAGGTACAAAATCAACTGTACCCCAAGGTGTTACATATACGTCTATAGCATTTACAACTGAGTTAGTACCACCAACTGCCGCTCCAATAGTAGAGCGTTGGTTGTTCATACCTGTAAAGTCTAATGCCTTATTCATCTGAAAAGCACTTAGATAAACAACATCAGGTTTACCACCCTTCTCCCAAATTGATTGCATAGTTGCATCAAATTTGGTTTGGTTGAATACTGATTGTGCTCCATCTGTACGAGCATCAGTACCATCACCTGAAGCGTGTGCTCCACCTGCACCTTTGTTTTGGATAGTGTTAGTAAACCAACATGGTGCTCCTGCTAATTCACGAGCAGTTGTTGCATCACCTGCTACCCTTGCATTGTTATCAAAGAGTGCCTTCTCGATGTCGAGTTTTTGCTCTTTTGCAATCTTCAAAGTCTGATATGCCATCTCTGATGCACGACCTGCTTTGTCTAAGCCTTTGTCGGTATCAGGAATAACTACAGCGTTTTTAAAGATTTGTGTGTAATTACCGAGACGAGTGGTTGCACTTCTTGCTTCTGCTGTTGTTGCGTCACCCTCAATATGAGCATTGGAGGCTGATGCTCTCAAAGCATCTGTCTGCCACTCATGGTAGGTATTACTTGCTGTTACTTTCTTACTGCTAGAATAGAAAGGTGTTTCTTCAGGAGAGATGTCGTAAATTACGTTCTCTAAGTCCTCTCTAATGCCGACAGCGTCGTAACTGTCATACGTGTTATCCGGTTGTGCCATAATATTTCCCCATTATCTATACATTAGTTATTAAACCGATTGCGTCTTCCATGCTACCAGTTTTCCTTAGTTTTGCCTGTTGGCGAGAACGTTTTTTCGCATCGGGGGTTGCATGTTTTTTTGCTCCCGGCTTCACTACAGATTTCGCACCCTTGGTTTTCACCTCGGCTTTGGTTTTACCTGCAACGATAGATTGATACTTCATAGCGTCATTTAATACCTTAATGGCTCGATGGTCAGTAATTTGGTTAATTTCATCAGTCGAGTAACCATAATGTTTTTGTCCTATACTGACCAACTTATCCTTGAGTTTTTGTCCTGTCTTTTCGTCAGCGAACTCAGGGATGTCTTTTTGGAGTATTTGCATCTGTTCCTGTACGAATGCATTTCTAGCATACTGCTGTGATTCACTATTTTGCTGTGAAACCTGTTGCAGTTGTGCCATTTGCTTATCGTACTCAGCCTTCTTCTCCTCGTATGCAAGGTTTTCTTGCATGTACCCTATTGGGTCAGCCTCGAAAGTTTCCTTGGTAGGTTTAGTAGGTGGTTGTGCAACTCCTCCATTTTGGAGTTGTTGGTATATCTGTGCTAGTTGTTGTCGTTCATTATTCAGAGCCTGATAGACGTTTTCTGCCTCTTTTCTCTTATTGGCAACGTCTTGCATACCCTGTTGGACAAATTTTTGACCTGAATAGCCTTGTTTTAAGTCCTCTAAGGTTACCTCTGATTCCTGTCCATTTACTTTGACAGAATACGTTTCAGGTTCTACTGGACTTTCATACTCTTCTTGGTCTTCATCATCCGAGTCGGAAGCCTCAACTTCAACTTCCTCCTCTTCTTCAACTTCTTCAGTTTCTAACTCAGCAGAAGCCTCTACCTCTGTTTCATCAGGGGGTGAGCCTAGTTCTGTTGTCTGAGTTGTAACTTCTTCAGTTGGTTCTTCACTTGGAGCAATGATGCTCTGTACAGCATCCTCTATGGTGCTGATTTTAGGTTCAGTCGATTCTTCTTGTGCCATCGGTGCTGTCTCCTATTTCTTTAATTTACGATTGTGCATTGCTTCATCTGTATAAACAGAGTCGAAGTAATCCTCAATCAACCTTAAAGCACGAATAACATCATGTGCTTCCTCTCGTTGCTCCTGTGTGGAGTCAACATTTACAAACGTAGCGACTTGCTGATTTGTAATCTCTTTTATGACTGATTTATAAGTATCGTCAGCCTGTAATGTCCGTAGTTTAGCAGATTTTTCAACAATTGATAAGTTCTTAGCCATTAATACCTGCCTCCTTCAACTGCTTGAGCAGGTGATTCTTGAGGGTATCTAGGCTCTTGTTGGGCCGCTTTTATCTTTGCAGTATCTACTGCTGTACCATATTTACCGAGAACCTCTGCGGCTTTTATAATCAGTTCTTGGTCGAGTGCATCACGCTCTCTGTCATCTACTGCTATAGCCTTCTGAGCATCTATCTGTGCTTTAAGCATATCCATCTCAGCCTTCTTATCAGCCTTGTATTGTTCTGCTTGTACAAGTGCTTCACCATCTGATAACTGTGGATTCTCTTGTGCTTGTTGCTGTTGTTGTGCTATAAGTTGTTGTTCAATCTCAGGTGTAATAGGATTGAAGTATCTATCTACATTCTTAACACCATTCAGAGCCAACATATCTCCTAGAGTATTCCTGATACCTGTCATACTGACCATACCATTAGAATGACCATAGGTTGTCCATATCTGCATCTGCATCTGTAATGCCTGTTGTAATGCTATCTGACGTTGCTCTTCTCTACCTGTTCCTATCCCCACATTGACAGTAACGTCCATTCCTGAGTTCCAAGAACGTGGGTCAATAGACACAAACTCTCCATGTAGTCTCATCATCGTCTCTTCACAACTATTCTCTACTAAGAGATTCAGCATCAGTTTGAATAGACGCTTCATACCACCCTCTGCGATATTACGAGCCATAACCTCTATTTGTGCAGAGCCTTGTTGTGCTTGTAGCCTAGCGGCTGTTGCTGAGGTGTTCTGTAGAGCGTCAGGGTCTAATCCCATAGACGCTTTAGAGACTCCTGTCTTTGATTCTACAGTCAAATCCATGTATTGAATTGCATCAAGTACCTGACCTGCTACGAATGGAGTTGCTATATCCACGAGTGCCTGTGGAGACTTCAGTCTCACGAGTCCACCAATCTCATTGTTCATTAAATCATCTACGTTGACCTGACCTTGTACATATCCTTGTCTTGGTGAGTTGGTTAGTGCTACGTTGTCCATCAAACCTCTTAGCATCGCTGTAGAGGAATCTTGGTCGTTCATAATAAGGTCAGCAACACTTCTTCCGAAGAATGTATGAGGTTCAGGGTCTATCTCGAATACAGCAAATGGAACATCTCCCCATGCCTCACACTCAAGTAGTTTGTTTTCACCACCTGCAAGAAGTAATCGGTACATTGATGCAACACCAGTACCCTCCTTGTCAATTTTCATATAGGCTTCCGTAACCATAACCTTCTTCATTGATACATCTTCACTATTGTCCTCTTCATCCTGTTGATAGCCTCTACGCTCAAAATCCTCTGCATCTCTAAATGAATCGTCAGAGTTAATTCCCGAGAGTTCTGATATTTCATCGAAATCGTATCCCATTTCAACGAGGTCGCTCACTCGCATCTCTGTCCTGTGTGCAACTACATAGGCATCCTCAATACTTTTTGCGTTTCTATCGACTACAAATTCTTCAGGAGGGAGTGCTTCAATCTTCAGTTCACCTTTCTCCTTTCTATAACTTATCTTTAATGAATGTTCAGGTCGTTCCACCTCAAAACCCATATCTCCCATCTCCATGACCAATTCAGTAGAGTGTTCCAAGACTTCTACGTCAGGCTCATTGACAATCGCCATCATCTCCTCTTCGGTGACGTTAGAGTAGGAATGTATCTCTGCCTCTGTATTGTCCTCCCACCATATCTTCAATATGCCTGACTTCTTGACGAGTGCATCGTGTATGACATCGTTCAAAAGCCTATATCCATTGAGTTCTGAGAACCTCCAATGAGCATATTTGGTAGCCTGTTCTGCCATCTTTACATCCTCTTGGGAGGTCGGAATGTACTCTACTGGATTCTCAGAAGAGAGGAAAACACGCATCAAACTAGGCTTTATTGCCCTTACTGTGTCCCTAACCTTGGTGGAAACTATCTTAGAACGTCCATCTTCTTCGCCAATATCGACCTCTCCCTCGAAATATCGTTGAGATTTGATTCTTGCATCTGCTATGTCGGATTCTACGAAGTTGACAGCCTGTTGTACAGCATCACTTGCTATATCCTCAATTTGTTGTTCATCCATTGCCTGAAGTTTTTCCATTATTTATTCCTCGGTTGCTGAAGTTACTGCCTGAACACTTGCAATTTGAGGCATCATTTTCAATCTAGAAAACATAAAGTTTGTAAGTTCCTGTAACTGCCTATCGTCTAGTGCTTTGTTTTTAACTGCTGTATACAATTCTTTGTATAACTTATGTGCTTTTGTGCCTTTAATTCCTGTCATTGCATTAGCGAGTTCCTTTGTAATTATCGCCATTTGCCTTTTATCTATAACTTCCGACCTAAATATTTTATCAAGTAATCGTCCACTTGTTTCAGTCAAGCCTGATTGTCCCTTCATAAATGCTCTTATTGCACCACCCTCTGCACTCTCTTTAATTCTTGCTTCTATTACTCCTCTAATATGTGTTTTAGAGTTCATATTAACTGCGGCTTGTAGATTTAGTGCGGCTTCTGCTTTATCTAATTCTTTAATGATAGCCTTGTATTCTTTCGTGTTTGGAATCAGCAAACGTAATTTTTGTCTTGCTGATTTACTAGATAACTCTTTCCATAGTTTTTGCATTGCTTGAACATCAGCACCTTTTGTCGCTGTTGCCTTTACATTGCCAATCATTCTATCTAATTCAGCACGAACACCTAAAGCCACCATTTCACGTTCTTCTCTACCAATGTTTTTATCATTTAGTTTTCTCGCTAATGATGCAACAGTTGTCTTACCTTTAAGTGCTTCCTCTCCAATCTCTATAGCATTATTTCTAGTTATATTTTCTTGCCCTAGTTTGAGTGCCTTTTCATACTTAGGGTTAATTTTCTTTAAAACCTGAGTCAACTCAAACCTCATAGTATTTGCGTGTGAAGATAGACCACCTTTCTTTAATGGGTCGTATGCTAAATCACTCAATGCACGTTTGAAATAATCCAGTTGCAACATATTTGGGTTGTTGACCATCTTAAATAAACCATCATCGCCAACTACCATGTTAATCTGCCCAAATTCATCACCCTTCATTCTAAGGATGTCATTAGCCTCTTTAAGAGCCGCTCGCTTTAAATCTACAGGCATTCTTTGTAACACCTCTAATATTTGTTTCCCCTCTGCCGAGTTATAGTCAACTTTATATTCATAGGCATCCTTATATGCTTTTGACCTTGGTTTTTGTGTTGCTTGTTTTTGTTCTAGTGCTACCTGTTTGGCATCCTTTTTAACACCTTTAGTACCGGGCATGTCTCCTAGAGTAGCAAGATTTTTATCTAGACTCTTTTCTAATGTGCTTGAAGCCTGTTGTGACCTATTAAGAATATTTCTTTGGATTATTTCTGAAGCCTCTCCACCTGCCGCTCCTACTGCATCTGTTAAGACTTTTGTAGCCTCTGTAGCATCTGCTATCATTTGCTGATTACCACCCTTTTTCATATTTCTCAAAACAGTCATAAAGTCTTCACCTGACTCTAGCAATGTATCTTTTAAAACTTTTGCCGCCCCTATACTCATTCCGAATGCGTCCTGTATCACATCAATAGGTGACTCTAAAATTCCATTTCTTACTCTGTTCCATCCATAGGCTATCCATTTTGGTGCTAACCAACCTAATGGGCCGGCCATTGTTCCTATCATGCCTTGTTTCATTGCTAAATCTATTGCATCGGTCTGTCTTTGTCCTTCTTCACCACCAAGGTATCCACTTACAGCACCCTCTATTGCATTAAATCCACCACTTGCAAGAGATGTAACTCCTATTCCTGTCGCTATTGGTAGAGTTGCTAACCATGCATAGAAAGTTCCGGGCATTGCAAACATTACAGGTATTGCTGTTCCAATAGCACCACCAATATCTGTAGCCATAGCAGACTTTGGTTTTACAACTCCATACGCATCTGCCCTTGCTTCAATATCTGATTTAATTCTCTCACCATCTTTGCCCAGTAAGTCACCTACAAAACCTGCCGCCTCATCCATACCCTTGCCAACAAACAATGGTGATTGTGCAAATCTATCTAACCAAGCCATACCCGGACTTTGGTCGTATATATTTTTTGCATCGTCATACTTGCGTAAGTCTGCTACAGTTTCTCCTTCGTATGCACCTTTAAGACTAGCCTCGTATTCAGCCAAAGCAGATTCTATATATTTAGGCTCACTAGTGCTGAATCCTTCTTTTTGGTCAATATAGCCTCGTGTGCCATTAGCCATTTCATAAACAAATCGACCATCCTCAAAATCAGCAAGTATCGTGTATGGTTTTGTTTCTTCGACAACACCCTCAGCAACATCCTGTGTTTCCACTACCTGTCCAGTATCGTTAGTTAGAACTTGTGTAGATGCATCCTCTAACTGTGATACTAGGTTTTCCCGTGATATATCAGCAATTATAGGAGAGGCTACTGTTGCCTCTTTAGGGTAATATTTGTTAAGCATTTCTCCAAAAGCACGAGCATCTTCAATATTACCTGCATTATGAGCCTTTAAGAGCATCTGTTCGAGTTCTGTTTTGCTAGGTATTTCCATATTTACCTGTACTGATTGATTAAGTCTGCGTCTTGACTTGTTACAGTTATGCTTTCTCTTACTGGAGGTTCAATAGGGTTTAAAGTTCTCTGTGTACTTTCTGTGTAGTTTGCAAACCAACCATCTTTAAGTTTTTGGTTATAGTCAGCAATCATTCTTTCAGAATACTTACGTCTCAGTTTGGTCATTTTTATTAAGACATCTCTTTCCATCTTAATCTCACCTGTCATAACACTAATCAAGAAATCTCTCTCAGCAGGTGTATCTAAACCTCTAGCACCAATACCCAATTGTTTAATCATTGGGAATACATCACTACCCAAGAATGCTTGAACTAACTGTGTATTTGTTGCTCGTCTCATCTCCTCGTCACTACCGAAGAATGCCATAAATCTCGATACTATTAGACGATAATCAGCCATCACACCTGTTATCGGTTTCCCTGACTCTAAAATATCTAATACACCATCTAGTTTCCTTATATTTTCTATAGCACCATTAGCATTTTTAATAAAATCAACATCTTCCTGAGTTGTTATTGTTGCTAATTGTTTAGCGTATGCATCTGAGTATTTGTCTTCACTTAAATCAATATCTATATCTGTAACATCACCCTGTCCATGGGTAAGCATAAAGTTATTCCATTCAGTTGAGCCTTCTTTAAGTCCTGCTGATTCTGCTCTTAGTTTAAGAGTCTTAAATGCAGGTGTTTCACCATCATCAGGAGCAATTCCTGTCATAATCTTGATTTTGAAATCCCTTATCTGTTCTTCTGTATATATATCAGGATTGGCGAGAATAAATTCATCAATTTGATTTAGTTTATCTCTGAACTCAGGTAATTTATCAGGTGAAATACCAAGCATAGACAATTTAGTTTGGTCTATCTTGGTAGGGTCACCACCTGATTGTTCTAGCATTTGTTCGTAAAGAGAGAACTTAGTTTCCATTGCATTAGGACTTGCAATACCAATTAGACCTTTTATACCTGCCACAATCTCTGATGATTCTAGGGTAAATCCGTATTCTTCAGGATTTTGCAACACATGAAGTTTCTCCATAAATGATGAAGGTGTTGTTTTTTCCTGTGCAGATTTGATTGCATCCACAGGTGGTAACACACCTGCTCGAACTAATTTCGCCAAATCTCCTCTACCTTCAGGATACTCGTCAGTTACATAGGCATCTAACCATTGTGCAGTCTTTTCTGCTTGTCCACTCTCTTGGGATGATGCAATTCTCTCCCTCATTGCAGTAGCAAGGTTTGCATCAGGTTCTAGTCGCATTGAATTTAATGCGATAGCAGTATTCGCCCATTGACCCGGACTCATGTTGTTCAGGTTGAACCCTTGGTTTTGACCTTGTTGCTGATTCTGTTGCAACAGTCCTTGTTCGTTATTATTTTCACCACCACCAAAGAATTGTCCGAGTATTCCCATTCCCAACATTTGTCCTAGTCCTAAACTCATCTTATTCTCCTATGGTGCATAGTTATAAGGTTGACCTGCCTTCATCGAAGCACCCAATGTCAGGTAATCAAACAGACCCGGTGTCTTTGTTGATGTTACTGTCTGTGGGGTTTTTGGTGTAACTCCTAGTGCATCATTCAGATACTGTAGTGATTGTGCAGGATGTCCTGTGTACTGAGCATACTTCTGACTTGCTTTATCAAATACTGCTTGTTGTAGAGCCTGTTGCATTGCTCCCTGAGTTGCTAGGTTCTGAGCGACTGTCTGTCCCATTCCAAAACCAAGGTTTGCCATTTGTCCTAACTGACCTGCTGAGGTTAGTCTATGACCTGCTCCTGATAAATCTGCTCCCTGATTAGCAAGTTGTGCTTGTAACTGTGCATTTTGGTTTGCCAATGCTCCCTGCATACCAGTTTGTTGGTTAGCAAGTTGACCTTGTAATCCTACTTGTTGATTTGCTAATTGACCTTGTAATCCTGTGCTTTGATTAGCAAGAGCGGCCTGTAGACCTGTTTGTTGGTTGGCTAATTGACCTTGTAGTCCTGCCTGTTGATTTGCTAGGTCAGCATTATATTTATTCATAATATCTTGCATGGCACCTTGTTGAGCCTGTTGATAGTTCGCTTGTCTCAACCCTGACGCTTGTTGTCCCATCAAGTCTGCGACACCTCTACCCATCTCACTCATGGCTATACCATGTCTTGAACCACCAAATCCACCTGCCATTTGAGCCTGTACACCTAACTGGTCAAGTCCTATGTTCGCACCTCTTAATATATCTGCCTGTTGAGCATCAATGACATTAGTCGTGTATGGATTCAGGTAAGGATTTAGATTCGTAGTGCCTAGTTGACCTGCTGTGATATTAGTTGGTGTTACATTCGTCCCTGTTACATTAGTCGGTGTTACATTAGTCCCTGTTACATTAAATTGACTTGGAGACACATTTGTTGCACCAACTGCTAAAGGTGAATATCCTATACCTGCCGCACTTCCTAACCCTGCACCTTGTATGCCTTGAGCGGCTAGGCTGTTAATGTTTGGTGGTGTTGTTTGACCACCGGGTGCTTGTCCTGCCATAATTATCTCCTGTTAAATAAGACCAAAGCCTTTTCCTGTTACCTTCACTTTTTTTCCTTTATTTGGTTGTGACCAAGGAATTGGCTTTGCGTTTGCCCTTTGTTTTGCTTGATTTCTTACTTGTATTGGGTCAACTCCAAAGTTCATGTTATTTAAGTCATCCAAACCACTATCCAAATAATGTAGTTGAGGTTTTCTTGATGGATTTGGGTTAAAATTTGCACTTCCTCTGAATCGACCTCCTCCACTACTAGGATAACTAGGTGCAGGTACTGCATTACCGAAGAGTGCATCGTATTGTGCTACTGCTTCAGGTTGTTTTGCTTTCAGTTCAGCCAATGCTTGGTCGTATAGACCCTGAGAACTGTATCCTTTGAAGCCACCTGCAAATTCTTCAGGAGTAGGCATACCACTCGTTGCTGTTAATGTGTTTGGTGCTAGAAGTCCAAATGCCTCTCCTGCTCCTATGTTGGCATCGAAAGCCGCATTCTGAGCAGGTGTGAAAGCCGCAACTTCCGGCCCATAGTAGGGCATGTAAGGCAACTGTTGTACTGCCTCTGCTCTCTGTAAGTTTCTAATTGCAGGGTCTCGAATCCAACTTGGTATCGTAGTTTCCTGTGTTTTTTTGCCTCCCTTTCCTCCACCGCTACTCATGTTAAAACTCCTTTGCTAATGTTACGAATTTCTGTTTCCATCCCCTTGTGGCTAGAATCTTCTTCCAACCTGCTCTGCCACTTACACTCATTCCTTCGCAACCATTTTCTTTGGCGAAGGTTACAGCACTATCATGCATGTCCGTTATTTGGTCAATTCCATGCCCTTGAGTACCACCTGCAAGAAAGACATGCAAAATTTTCTTATTAGGATACACTATTATCTCAGTTACTGCACATCCGTTTGCACCACTCCACAGTTGCATGTGACCACTAATGACACCATCTACAATGTCTTTGAAGTCGTGAGTATCTCCACCTTTGTCTAGTGCAGACTGTATCCACTTCCTACATCTTAATAATTCTGTACCTGTTTTTTTCATATTCATGGGTCTAATTCTATCCTTACCCAAGCACCATTTTTTGATACTACTACTGTGTCTTGGGTTGCATCCCACATCAAAATTCCATCTTCAGTTGCCTTGGAATCAGCGTCCTTGTGTTGTAATTTACTTCTCGTATTCATAAAAAATGCGTTCACACGTTCACCCCACGTCTTCCAGTTATCGCCTAATGGTGGTGGTGGAGTTGCAATACTCATCGTCTACCACCCGGTGTCGCTTCTATTCGCATGATTCCTGACCTCCAATCTTCATTTCCTACACCCTGAATCTTAATTCTTACTTGTCTACCTGAGAATCTCACGTCTGTAGGATTAGACAGAGTATAAGCACCATGGGTTGTCTCTGCTGAATTTGGATAGAATCTAGTTTTGAACGTCACATTTACCTGTCCTTGTGTCGCTTCGTCAGGAATTAGGTTGGTCACTCGCATAATTTGGTCACCATTTCCGAGACTAATTGCCCCACTCTCTGCATAAGGTTCAACCGAACCATGAATGAATCCTGTCTCGTGGTTGTATAAATCACCATCTGCATCGCACCAAATAGGGTTATTAAATACTCCTAAGTCAACACCTGCTGTTCTGTCTATATCACCAACATTCCAATGTCCTTCTTTGTAATCTAGTGCTACATATTTGTCGTTTTCAAGATTACCCTCACTAGGATAGAACCACCATATCTCGCTATGTTGTGAATTATGGACTGCGTAGACCTTGCTTATTTGTGACTCATTGATGTCATTGAACACATAATCCGATGCTTCACACGCTAATTCCTTGGCAATAGAACCATCAAAGGTGAAGAATCCTCTCTTACCCATCCAAAATGCACCCTCATCAATAGCGACTGCACCTTTTCTCGATGATACACCACATGCTGTACCGACTCTCTCGAATCCATACACGAATGGTGCACCTGAATAGACAGCCATGTGAGCATCATTATCTGTCAGGATAAGTGTACGACCTCTCATTCTTAATCCACACATAATCTGTCCAGTTGTCTGTAACTCAAAATCACCTGCTTCGTTTGTCGCTAAAGGTGTCCAAACTGTATTTGCTTCCTTGTCACACCATTGAATCTTTCTTGGATTACCACCTGCTCCGAGGGCAAATACAAATCTCTCTTCAGTCACTACTAGTGATTTATTGTCTACTGGTGCGTTAGCAACTGCTTGTGCAACCACACCAGTATTGAGTTGCCATTCGTAAATCTCTCCATCCTTAGACGAACATGCTAGAAGGTACTCTCCCCAAGTGTCTAATGCCCATGTTGTTGCTTCGTGATAGATACCTGAACTTGTTGGTGCTCTACCATACGCATCATGCCCATAGAACCCACCACCATAACCAAGATTCAATAGACCATCTAAGTCACCTGATGTCAGACCTACCGGAGTAATGTCATAAACTGTGTGTGAAGGATTGATATATAACAATTTATTGTATGTACCACCTGCTAAATAGGCATCACTTGAATTGTCATACCAAGAAATCATGGCTCTAGGAGCGTCTGCAAAGGCACTTGTTTTTCTTTCTGTCCATCCTCCAACTGGTCTTAATGAACCATCATGCCATCTGACAAGACTTGCATCTCGCCATCTATTGGAAGACTCGAAATCTGTTCCGTTTCTATGTATGCCCGGTGGTAATTTTAAAGGTATTAACATAATATTATGCCGCTATTTGTGTCCAAAAATCTGGGTCTGATATATATGAAATAATCTCCCACTTCTCTCTACCTATTGTAGCAGTTCCTGATGTTACACTAACTATACTTGAAGCATTCTGTACCCTATTACAAGTTGCTGTAAATGATGATTCAGGACTTGCAGTTGTACTACCTTGCCAAATTTTCTCTGAGTCTGCAACTAATGAAGCAGACGGAGTACACGATGCAATACCACCTCTCGTAGCGAATCCTAAGACAGTTATACTCGCAACTGCTGTTGGAACACCTGAACCAAACCTGACTCTGTTACATACTGCGGCTATGGTTGATGTTGCTGTAAGCGTAGCGTCTACCGCTTTTACTGTTACAGCATTTGAGGTGATTGTACTTGCGGCACTAGGAGTTGCAGAACTCTCTCTTACTCTAGTTGCAACTTGAACGATTGTCGCTGTAGGTGTTGCTGTCGCACCACTCGTTCTTACCCTAGAACCATTACCTGTTGATGTTGCTGTAGTTGTCGATGTTCCATTAACTAAAGCAGAACCTTCAGGTACTCTTCTACCACTTGCTGAAATTGAAGCAACAACACTTACAGTAGCAGATGCGAGATTGACTTTTGAACCTGTACAAGTTGTACCAACTGATGTCGCAGAGACAATGGTTTGAAGGTCTGCTTGGTCAAACACCTCCATACCATACAGCCCATGACCATAAACCATCTTGTCAGAACTTTCTAAGAAGAACCCACTTGCACTTGCTGTGGTACTAGATGTCGCAGTTATTGTTATAGCATCATTATATGTTGCTGTAGCATTACTTGTTACACCTGAAGTAGAAGTAAGTGATGCACTTCTTTCCCCAACCTTTTGACCACTACAAGTAGTAGCACTCGTAACTGTAATTGTGCCACTTGCATTTGCAGTAAAACCACCTACCGTAACTGTGGCAGATTCTGCGGCAACGATACCAACAGCATTTCGTACTCTAATGTAATTAACATTAGCAATCGAAGATGTCGCTGATATTATGGTTTGTAAATCACCTTGGGTATATTCGTTTGCTCCGTATAGACCTGAACCATAAGAGTGAACATCTGTTTCTTCAAGAATTACAACTTCACCACTACAAGTAGTGGTAGATGTCGCAGTCAGCGAAGCCTCAGCACCTATCGCTATTACCCAGTTTACATTGGCAATACTCGATGTGGCTGTTACTGTTGCTGAAGCATTTATTACCTCACCAACACTCGAACCATAGGTTCTTACACCATAGACCGATTCGCTATATTCAAAAGCCATTTAACTGGCTCGTTTTAGTTAAGTGTTATATCTAAATCACCTGATGGAACACGAAATACATCACCAGTATCAATTGCCTTACTTGACGATAAAGTCGCATAAGCCATTAAATTGCCTGATGTAGAAGCATCGTATACACCAACATGAGTAACTGTACCCCAAGAACCTGAAGCAGTTGGAAATTCTACTGCCGCATTGTTTGACGTTGTGTTACCTGAAGTTGTAAATGCAACTGATTGTCTTGCATAAGCACTACCTGACAATTCCGTTACTGAACCTGCTTCACCATCTGAGATGGCAGTAAATAATGCTAGATAGTGAGTGCCGGGTGCTGAATAAGCCGCTCCTGCAAATACATGGTCTAGTATTTCTGTTTCTAAAAAATTAGTAAATGACATTAGCCTAATCCTCTTATTTTAAGTTTCAACCCTGAGCCACTATATCTTGCTGACTCTGAGGCTTCATTTAATCTAGCAACTGCCGCACTATACATCTGTGCCCAAATTGCTACCCTCTCGTCTTCTGCTAGATAGGGTGCTGAATGTAGAAGTGCTCCGTAGAGGTATACATCAGGCGAATCTAATAAAAGCCAGTTATCTACATTACTAATCAGAGAAGGTATCTTCTGATAGTAAAGTAATTCAAAATCTGTATCAGCAGATGGTGTCGGATATAACTGAAATTGACTATCTGCATGTGTGTAATATATTGGTGTACCACTTACGTCTTCGTCTCCTTGACGTTTATCTGCCATTGCATCTCTTGATATGAGATTGATTACTGACGTGCCACTCCCAGTAAGGTGTAGTCTTATCGTCTCTACCCAATCAGCAGGTATTTGCATGTACTCGTCACCACCTGTCTGTTGACCACTTGAACGTGCCTCCATCTTCCAATGACGTACATCTCTGTTGATTTGTGCCTCTGCCAAGGATATGAAATCAGGTATGACTGTCGTTAAATCGTCCCTGTTGAGGAAGTCAGCGATACTCGCCTTGAGTCCTGTGAAATTAGTTAGTGCCATATTAGTATCCTAACTGTAATTGTTGAAGTCAAGTGGAATTGGAGTCTGCCAAGGATAACTTAAACCTGAGTATGGGTTGCTAGTATTCTTGTATGGGTTCTGATTGAATGTATCATCTCCTGTTCTTCCACCTGTGAATCCACTCTCCTTATTGTAAGGAAAAAATGCTCCCAAAGACTTATTGTAGAATGAGTTGTCAGTCGATGCTAGTTTGACGTGGTACGCATCCTCACCTATATCGGGTCGAGGTGTTATTTGGTCTACTTTTGGGTTGATTGCTCCCTGATTTATCAGCATATCTATTGTCTGCACATCATAGACATTTTTCTTATAATTGTATTTCCCACCTCCCCAGTTCGTGTTGTACCCATCGCTAGTATAACCGGGTGTATATGAGGCAGTTTGTAAGGAATCACGTTCAGCAGGAGTTTGTAATCCATTAGGTAAGCCTAAGTTCTGTGTACCCTCTAACCCACTATCCATTTGATTTGGTAAATCGGAAGGACTCCAACTATCATACTGTTCATTGAACATCCGTTCAGAGCCTTCGGGAAATTGATTTGTGTAAGGTTGATAAAATTCTTCTATATTTACATCTGTTCCCAATTTCCCTAATGCCTGTAGATTAGGCTTTGGTATTTGACTAAGAATACCTTCTAAGTAATCACGTTCAGCCGCAGTATCTAGTCCTCTTTCTCCTACTCCTGATTCTATAAGACTTAAAATTCCTTGAGGGGTATCAATTCCCAATTCCTTTAATTTTGCGATTTTTTGTTCAAATGCTGACATATATCCTCCTTGATTTTGTATTAGTATATTCTATTCTAATAGATGGTTAGGAGGTTTTTTGACTGTTGTCTTGAGTAGACCCTCAGTTATTTGACTGTTTTGGACTTCTCCCCATCCGTATTTGTCTCCAAATTCTTGCCTGATTGTTTCGGCTTCTTGACTGTACTTATCGACCAGTTGCCTGTAAAGACTCTGTGATTTGGTGGTAGTGTTCCCTTCGTAACCTTCCCCATTTGGTTGCTCCTTCCAATTATTTTCAACTAATTTACCATCTGACCTGTAGAAACCTATATGTATATCATCTTCAAGTCCTACCTCCATTATAGCCTGTTCGACCAGTTTTTGGAACTCCTTGTTAGGCATATCAAACCCTAGTCCTTTCTCATCTATTTCAAACTTACCATCCTTATGTCTATATTGAATAATATCAGCACCTGTTCCTGTTGAAGTAGGTTGAACCATAGTATGTCCAAACACCTTTATCAATGCATCGTAGATTTTTTCATGTTCTTCTGCTGTAAGTCTTCTACCTACGTCAAGGTCAACTCCATTCTGAGCCGATACCTTAGTATCATTAAATGCTCTTCGATATGAGACACCATCCTGTTTGAATACTGTACCCACAACAGCGGCATATAACTCCACTAATTGAACATCAGCAGGGTTAATTCCTCCACTAATTGTGCCTGATAGTATTCCCTGAACCTGCATGTTTGGGTTTATATCTCCATCCCATCCACCGAATCCCATGAAGCCATCAGGTGAAACGATGCCTATTTCCTTGGCTAATAAGTCCACACCATTTTCGTCTAGGAATATCGAGTACATCGCCTTGGTAAATTCTGCTTTCTGTTCAGGAGGTGCATTATGTATGCCCGGTAGTACGTTAACAAGTTCTGTGCTAGGTACTGCTTCAAGGTTAATGAACCCTAGATTATCCTGAATACCATCTGCGAAACTGTATGAGGCTTTCGTAAATTGTTTCAGGTCAAATTTTGAATCGTAGACCATCTGTTGGAAATACTTATTGAACTTCTGTTGATGCTGAGGCAGTATCGTGTCAGCATTTGTTCCCCATTTTTTCTTTTTGATATGTGCGTTAATCTCGCTTTTCATGGACTCGTTCCGAGCCTTGGTCGCTACCCAAATAGCCGCTTGTGCCTGATATGGTGTCCAACCATTCTGAGCCGCTATGTTCTGTGTAATCTCCTCCATAATCTTATATTGAGCATCGCCCGGTACATCCCTACTCAAACCAAATGCTCTTGCCATCCACATATCTTGTGTGGTCTGACCCTCTATTACTTTAGAAGGGTCTATCTGTGTCATTAAATTACCATAGAATGAGTTTGTCTTTCTTCCTTCCCAAGGGATGCCATTCAATACATTTATTATTTTCTTTGCCTGTTCTTTAGGAAACCTACCTGCTTCTATAGGCATTCCTGCTTTGTGTTGCATGTATGCTTTAAATGCAAATCCTGTATTACTTTTTACATCTGTTCCCTGACTTGTGATGGCTAGTATCTGTGCAATTTTCTCTGCTTCCACCTTGTCACCATTAACCAAATCCATAATATCCTTTGAAGAGTTTTCATACCACATTCTAGCGTCTGCTCCCTCAATGGCTAAACCTTCCAACTGTTTCAGTAACTTGGTTATTTTCTGTGGTGTATTGATTGACTTGTTGAATCCTACATAAGTGCCATCCTTATTACGTTTGAAATCTGAAGCCTTGAGTCTTGGCACTACTGTATCACCTAGAAGTCCTTTTTCTAAAGCAGGTGCATGGAGTTTATGCCCAAGTATCCTATCTTGCCAATTTTCAGGATAAATTATTAAATTGCTATCGTATGGGTCAGGTGTATGCACCAAATTTCCATCTGCATCTGTATATACTAGGTCTTGAGTGTCAGAAGAGAAAAGTGGAAATTGATTCTGTCTGTCCCATGCATCCATTCTATAACCCTGTTCAGAATCATCAGGTTGACCTAACTCTTCAAGTGGACTAGTGATGCCCTGTTTATGTGCACGTCCTCCCATATATTCCATTCTTGTTTGAGTATTACGAGCCATCCATTCGCCTTCAAGTCTCAGATATATTTCCCACCTCTTCTCTATATTTTTTTGTCTCTGACCGGGAGTCAGTCGAATTTGGTCTTGTTTGAGTAGGACATCTAATTCATCCATCCAACTTTTAATCTTCCCTATCCTGTCTATTGCATTTTGCTCATGTTTAGGAGTTGGAAAAATCTTCCTGAGTTGTGTCTTGTCAGGTGCTGTGAAAGCATGAGTCAACATCTTATGTTCTTCCTCAAATAAATCATATAATTGTTTCATCATCGTCATACTTTGGTCACCACCGGGTGGGTGTCCTTCTATCTCTTGTGCACCATGTTGAATTTCATGGACTATAGCCTCCTTGTGTTTTATCGTCAGTCCATATCGAGGGTCAACATAAATCATCATTGTGTTTGATTCAGGATTGTAACTACCATAAGCACCTGCTCCTGTTTGCTGATTCACAGTCCCATGCTCTCCTGTCATACCTGATTCTCGACTGTACTCACCATTCCTAATCACTACATCCATGTCTTTTAACTCACCATAATTCGCAAACAACTCAGGATGGTCTATAAAGTCCTCAAGTTTGTAGACACCGATAAGTTCTTTATCTTTGGAATTTCTAGCAAGTTCATTTATCTCGTCCAGTTCTTTAAACTGCATAGGTGAATCATCTATCTCCCATACTATCTGACCTGATGGAGTTACGAAATGTCCTGTTTCACTCCATATTTGTCTAAGGTTGTTTATTGTCCTTCCACCTGATTCCAACATCTTCTCTGCTTTGGTTCTTGCTACATCTATTTCCCCATACTTTTCTACATCAAAACCTACACCCGATGTTTCATCACCCATCCACATCTTAGAGCCAGTTGGGACACCTGCTGATGCTACAATCTCTTTCAGAGGGTGGTCTTCAGGCAGAGCATCTACCCATTCTTGACCTTTATGAAGTACCTGAGATGTTGCTGTTGTGCTACCTGATAAAACTGATGCGGCTACAGTAGCAATCCATTGCTGTTCTGCTTGTACCTTGAGTTTCTCTGTTATAGTCAGGTTAGGATTCTGCCATAACTCTGAAAGTCCGTGATACCAAGCATTCATCTCTTGTGTAAACTCTGCGACATTCTCACCTATCAACTCATTAACTACATATTTCTTAGCATTCTGTATCGATTCTTTACCACCTTTTCTAAACATATTCATCATTGGAACGATGCTGATTCTCTCTGTTACCATCTCTATCGTTCCATCTATAGCCGCATATCTTAACGACTCAGGTACTGGCATATCCTCTGTCCTTGCACTACCATAGGAAGAACCTGCTGTAAAAGTTCCCATCATAGCCAAGCCTGTCCAAGGATTAGCAGTAGCAAAACTTGCTAACATCGAGACTGCCATAAGTGGTGCAGATTCTACTGCCGCCAAAACTCCTTTTTGTGTCAGGCTCAAACCTTCAGGTGGCTGAATTGTTTTTCTGTCTGCCATGAGTTCATCGGTGATTTGTTTGATTAGTGCAAGTTCTTCTTCTTCCGTTTTAGTTTCCCTGCCAATTAAATTATTGAAACCTTCCCTCATCTTTTCTTGGTTTATACCCAATGAGCCAAGCAGTCCGAGTCGTGGCATGTGCTCCAATGCTTTAGTAAGACCTGATTCAATACCTGCCTGTTTAAGTCCATACCATGACAGTTGACTTTGGTTAACTATCCTCTTTCCTACATCTTTAAACATGGACTCATCCTGATTCTCAACCAACTCATCAACGAATGCTGTATGTTGGTCTGCCCAGTTTGCGTCAGTCATTGCTTCATCAGATAATAAACCTTTATCAACAGAATCGATAACAGGCTTACCCATCTCATCCCATAGAGTACCTAATCCCATGAAGGATTTATCTTGGTTATTCTTATTGGTTTGTTCGTCTAGGTAATTAAACAGACTCATACAACTCCTTTGAGGTTACGTTTTAATGGTTGACTCCAATTGAAGGTATGTTCACTATATCCAACTGCAAGATACCTCATCGAATCCGCACCATGAGATGCCCAATTGTGCTGAGGTCGCTTCCTCCAAACCTTCATGTTGTCATCCCAATCTCTTGAGTAGTTTAACAGACAGTCAATACCCTTCTCACACTTTTCTTCATCAATCCAACACTTGTCTAATAATGTCCTGACTTGTTGGATGCCATCATCGACTAGAAGGTCAGGTGCAATGTCAATGTCTCTGATACCTAAATCCTCCAATGTCTCGATACGACTCTTGCCTGTGCCTAACTCCCTGACTCGAACATCATGTGGGAATATGTGTTGGTCATATACGTAGCCTTTCTGCTGAAGAACCATTGCGTAATGCTCCAAGCCAACACCTGAAGTCTCATAGTAATCAATTATGTGAACCTCTGCTCCAATGAATTGTGCAAACCATATCGCTGTGGAATCACCTATGCCTAAATCCCAAGCAGTAACAACTCCTTTGGCTCTATCGTATGGAACTTTACAGATTCTATCCTCATCCTTCATACGTCTCATTTCGCTCTGAAAATAACTTCCCTCCGAGAAAATTAAGAAATCCCCATCCCAAATATGACCATAAGTGTCATTTCTTTTGTTCTTGTCATCTAGTCTAGTCATCTCCAAGACCTCAGGAAACCAAGGGTTATCCCGGTAATTCAATTCAACAATCTTAGAATTAGTTGGAGGGTCTAGCCTGAATCTCTCATGGGTGGCGGAATATTTGGAGGAGGGATTCCAAGTAATCCACAATTCTGAATCGACCTCGCGGATTGTGGGAATCAATACATCATAAGCACGACCACTTAATGCTTCAGCCTCATCGACCCAACACAATAGGATACGAGCCTTGGATTTGATGGACTCTAGTGAACGTCTCAGACCTGCAAATGTATAGGAGATATTGCCATCCTTAGAGCGTATATACTTCTCACCACAGTCATAATAGTCATTGAGCCAAGGGACTGACTGAATGGCTATCTTTATCTCCTCAAATGAAGACTCACCCAATGAGTTCATAAACTCTCTAGCACATAGTATCTGACCTTTTGTTGGTGGTATTGAATTACCTAACTGATAACCTTTGACTGCTGTCATTAAAGCAAATGAACGTGTCTTGCCACTCCCGCGTCCACCAAAACTGCCTCTTACCCTAGCCTTACCTTCAAAGACTGGGACGAGTTTCTTAGGTAATTCTATCTCAGCAATCTCATGCTTCATTCTTTCGCAACTAATTCAATACGTGTTGGAGGCTTCATTGAACCATCCGATGTTGTGTGGTCTATCTGTGACTTGTCTCCATATTTATTTGGCAGGAGTTTGGATGCTACCCATTTACGTGCATCTACTCTTAGTCTTGCAACCTGATAGTCTTGGTTCGTTGCATTGTCTGCGATGTCTAGAATTATGTCAGCCTCTCTCTCGCTCTGAACACTCTTCGCACGTGCGTATCTATCGGATAAACCTTCTTTGTTGTAAAGCCATCTATACCATGTATCAGCATTCGGTGACCAATCCTCATCTCTACAAATACTTATCACACTCTTACCACTAGCAATCTCATCTAGTATCTTTGTAACTAACTTCTCTGAATAAATACTTGGTCTAGCCATTTAACTTGTCGATGAGTTTCCATCGCTCCTCTTCATTATCCAAGGGAGTCTCACTCACCTCGAACTGTGTCAACTTCAAAAATAAATTAATCTGCTCGTCTATATCCTTAGCAGTCTTATCATCACCCATCAACTGTGCTGTGAACTCACACAATGCTATGTATTTAGTTGGTAGTGTTGCTAGGTCTAGTTGTAATGATTTATCTTCAGCCATGCTCCCTCATCAAACTCTCTAGATATAATTCTTCAGGTCTAGGCAGTACACAACCCAAGCCTTCTCCAAATTCCTGCACCCTCTCTAGGTACTCTGCGAACTCTTTTACTGAGAGTGTTGTCGTTGATTTTATCACCAAAATAGGTTTTCCATTAACTTCTTCGACAACTGGTGACAAATACTCTTGGGCAAGATACTGATGTAGAGCACCCTGAGAGTTACCTGTCTCTGTCAAAATACCGAGCCATAACCAATATAATTTATTTTGTTTAATGGAGCGTGTGTCCTTGTTAGGCTTCATCTCCACGATGACCTCATCGCACTCACTCTCCTTGAATGTCTGACGAGACATGTTCTCTAGAATATGAGCCTTGGGTTTATTCCTTTGAAGTAATCTTTTCATGCCATAATCCTTTTGCCTTTAGTTTTTTTTTGGTTTCTCGGATAGCGAACTCAGCCATCTGCATTAGAAATGCCTTCTTATAGTACGGATGGCTCTCAGTTTGGTCATATACTGAGTGACAGTAGTGGCAGGAATAGAACCCAACCTCATTACCATCCTCATCGACAGATTTCAGACCCATACCTGCTCCATTCTTATGTGCAAACACAGTTGTCTCGTTCATCCCTCCACCTATGCACTTGTCCAATCTCATAGTACAAGCCTCACCACGAGCACTCTCTTTTTGTTTTTTATTCATCTTATTATTAAACACCTATCCCCCAATCAATGAATGCCTCGATAGTATCCTGTACAGAATAAACCACCTTAACATCTCCACCTGCTGTTTCAATTTTTTCTATCATCTCTTTCTGATTCTTACTCAACCTTCCTTTCGGAGTTAGTGTTTTAGGTTTTTTGACTTCAAGTCCAAAGTACATGCCATCATGCACAATGGATATATCAGGGACACCACTTTTTACTCCTTCCATTTTGAGTCTAGCACCTTCAATAGCACCACCTTTTCTTGAGCCACCATTTGGAACTGCCCAATAACATACACGTCTAATGTCTAGGTAATCACATATAGCACATTGAAGGTCATGTTCAGTCACTTATCTCCATCCTACCAAGACCATTCTGATACAAGTCCATCGTCAATCTTGATTTCATTTGGTCACACATATCTATGACATTTTGACACAACCGATTCTTCACATCCTCATCCTCAATTGCTCCGATGACATGGATAATTTCTGACATGGTGTGAACTAATTCTTCACGTTCTTTTTGAGATATTTTAGTTAGCGACATATCGGTCTAGGTTATCATTTTCTTTTTCTAGGTAATTTGCTAGACCATAAATTGCCCAATGAAATTGTGGTTTATCAGCCTTGATTCTGTGTGTCAAACCACTCAGGCTACACCCAAGATACTCGGCACATTTATATTGCGTAAGACCCATCTTTTTGATTTCAGCAGGGATGCTTTTGTAACGTATTTGACCCTTAAATTGTGGTGTTTTCATAGTGATATTTTGTAGTGAATATAGACTTGATTATATCACCTCTGATGACTGATTCCGACTTGGTTTGGAAATGTAGATGTTCAGCAAGGTATCAAATCTTCGATTTAAGCCACGATAGTTTCTCTGTCTAGTGCTAGTATCTCTTTTTAATAATCTCAAGAATGCTACATTTATATACAACTAGATATGAAATATTCTCCCTAGATTTTGACGCTAGTTTTTTAGGTACAACTGACGCACTATCGTTTGTCTTCTCGATGCTGAAGCATCCAAGATTGACCTTCACAAAGCAGGGGATAAATCCCTTTTTTTTCTTCTTTATTCTTATCGGGTTATGTTCCTGAGTTGGTGACTTTCGAGAAAAGAAATCCCTAACCGAAGACTCATAATCTAAGGCTAGAGATTTATCGGTATAACGTCCTTCGCAGTATTTTATCCGAGCCTGAAACAATTACAGTTAGTCAGGTCAGAGTCATCGCTACCTTGTAATAGGTACTCAGCCATCTGCACTCTGCGAGTGTGTTACCACCCATCAATCAACAGCGTGTGGAATACAATTGCTGATTCTCTGTTAGTTTATAGAGGTGTGAGTGAAACCATCAGTATTAGGTTAGACATATCACCTCTCGTATCCTAGGGATTGCAAACCAACTTGGAATGCTCGACAAAAAGGTATAATGTTCGTCAAGCAGGTGGGGCAATCACCAGTTTAGAAAAACCTCTAGAGCAATCGGTCACTCTAGGGGTTTTTTGCTTTTTGACGAGGAAAAAACCTCAAATACGTCAGAAATCTCTAAATCATCAAAAACTCTAAACCACGAAAAACGATGATACATCCATTTAAATAGATATTGAAGTTGGTTTCCAATTTATTTTCAGTTCGTACAAGGAATGAAGTATTTGACCCCTTCCTGAGACTTTTTTTTTAATTATTTTTTGTAATTAGTTACATTTAGGTGTTTACACTACCTCATTTATGAGATAATTATCTTGTTCTCGAGAGAGGGCACTTTTAACAAAAACTGGAGTAAGGAATGAAACAAGAGATAGTAACAAGCAAGACCTTTAAAGAATATGACTTTGATGACTGGTTCGTATTAGGTGCTACATTACTAATAGGTATCGGTCTGATAATTCTTTTCATCACAACTTACAATTCAATTAAATAGGAGTAACAAATGAAAAACGAAAAAGCAAAAACAGATTCATACATTAGCATTTATCACAGAGCGTTTGAAGACCTTGACGAGATTCAAAAGGTAGCAGAAGTTTCTGTTAACAAAGGTGCTGACCTAGAAGCCAACATTGACTTTGCTTATCATCTCACTCAGAACCTTGAAGGTTCATGGTCAAAAGGCAGATACTTTAGCAATGGTCAGGTTAACGAGGATTACAGTCCATACGTTAAAACTATTGCACCTCTTTACACAGACAAGGATGGCAAGGAGTGGGGACTGAGGTCAACTTCAATAGGTGACGTTTATGTTCTTGAGTCCGGCGAAGCATACGTTGTTAATGGTCGTAAGAATAGACTAGAACTTGTCGACCTTGAAGAGATTCTGAAACTAGATGGACGTTCTGTTATCAGACATTTATTTAAGGACTAACCCCAACACCCCTCTTCGGAGGGGTTACACCCAAGAGCATTCGCTGAGTGTTCTTAGTTGTAACAAGAAAGACTTTTTAATAACAATATAGGAGTAACAAATGAAAGAATGGAATAAAAAATTAAAAGAAAATGAAGCCAAGTATGAAGACGCTAAACTTAGTGCTGAGGTCTCCAAGAATGACAGTAACGACCTGTTACTTGCTTTAGCCAAGGTCAACTTGATTGACGATGCTAAGACCAAGTTTCAGATTCGTTATGCTTTTTCCATCTCTACATGGAATGGTTACAAGCGTGAGTCGATTAGTGACGTTATGCCTAAGAGGTGGTTCATTAGACGCAAGAACAACGTACTAAATCGTTTCATAGATGAGGCTGAGGCTTTAGGTGCTGACTTCAGTCAAAGATGGTCTGCTGAGGAACGTGAGCAGATTAAAATTTCAGGCACTTTTAAATAACAATATAGGAGATACAAATGTTTAGAATACCAAACTTCCACCAACTACCTGAGTCAGGGCAATACGCTCTGACACTTGATGAGGCTGTAAAGATTATCAAGTTTGAAGGCAAGGGTGACCTACTTAA